>Ga0163144_10000100_pt1 | contig 198051 bp, 201 predicted proteins | sample OliLak19BULKMAT1_FD_123175 | JGI IMG/M metagenome (GOLD analysis project Ga0163144, IMG submission 123175) | Freshwater microbial mat bacterial communities from Lake Vanda, McMurdo Dry Valleys, Antarctica - Oligotrophic Lake LV.19.BULKMAT1 | ecosystem: Environmental > Aquatic > Freshwater >...
AGGGCAGTTGGCCAATGTTCGACCCAATGCGACGAGCGATATGATCAAGCGTGAAGTGTGAGCGAGACGATCCGCGCACGCTGAAGCCCGAGGGAAAGCCCTGATAAGGCGGAAACGACGGGAAGAGAAACCAGGGACTGTCAGCGAACAAGACAGCCTGCACGCTGCCGGCGCTGAGCCACGGGAGTGAAAAACCTCCTCGCGCCAAGCCGGTATAAATCGATCATGGGACGCGATGGATCGCGTCTATTCCGCGCTGTTCACGCAGCGCACTAAGAGACGAGACCCATCGCGTCCCGCTCTCCATTTTTTCCGGCGCAAGCCCACAAGGATGACGCGCGTCTAGCGCGCAACGGAGGAGCTATGTCCACTTCGCCCTACGATGTTTTCAAAGCCGTGCAGCACGCGCGCGCCGCAAGCCGCCGCGGCGATCTCGCCGCAGCGGAGCGCTGGTATCGCATTGCCGAGCGGGCGAGCGCGGTCGCCGAGCGGTTGACGACGCTCAAACACCTCGAGGACCGATCGAACTGGCGCCCACCCCGAAACGCCGGCTGAGGCGGCAAGCCGCCTTGAGAAATTGCGAACCCCCAGCTAGAAGCCCCGGCCATGGCAGGTCACTCAAAATACGCGAACATTCAGCACCGCAAGGGCGGGCAGGATAAAAAGCGCGCGCAGGTCTTCACCAAGATCGCGCGTGAAATTCAGGCGGCGGTGAAACTGGGCGGTCCTGATCCGAACGCCAATCCGCGGCTTTATCGCGCCATCGCCTCCGGCCGCGCCGTCAACATGCCAAAGGATAACATCCAGCGCGCTGTCGATAAGGGCGGCGGCGCTGGCGCTGAAAATCTAGACGAGATCCGCTATGAGGGCTTCGGCCCCGGCGGCGTCGGCGTCATTGTCGAATGCCTCACTGACAATAAGAACCGCACCGCCGGCGAAGTGCGCGCGGCGTTCACCAAATCGGGCGGCAATCTCGGCGAAACCAATTCGGTCTCGAACTCATGGCGCAGGATCGGCGAAGTGCGCTATCCGCTCGCCGCCGCCAGCGAAGATGCGATGCTCGAAGCCGCGATTGAAGCCGGCGCCGATGATTGCGTGGTCGAAGATGAGCAGCACGTCGTCACCTGCGATATGAATGCGCTCATCGGCGTGTCGCAGGCATTGACGAAAAAGTTCGGCGATCCGGCGAGCGCCAAGTTCGTCTGGCGCACCGATCTCGCCATCCCGGTTGAAGGCGATCAGGCCGAGACGCTGATGAAGCTGCTAACGCAGCTCGACGATCTGGACGATGTGCAGGACGTCTATTCGAACGAAGACATTAGCGAGGATGAACTGGCGCGGTTGAGCGCTTAAGGCGTGCTCGCGGCGAACATTTCGCCGATGCTCTCGAAGAAAATCCAGGCCGGCGGAATAAGAAAGCCGATCAGCGCCGCCCAGAAGATCGCAACCAGCGCGCCCCAGAAAATCCGCAGCGCGCGCGTTTTGCGGCCGACCACTTTGAAGCGCGCGTCAATGACTTGGCTGTCATGTGCGAGCGGCGCTTCGACTTCGCGCAGGCGGGTAGGGTGCGGCTGTGCCATTGCTGCTCTGGTGTACGCGGAAACGGGGCCAGCATAAGGCAAAACCGCCGATGCTTGCGCACCGGCGGCTCTGGTTCTTCACAAGTGTTTCAGCTTAACCGCGGCGGTTGTCGCGATCACGCAGTTCCGCTTCTACCGTAGCGCTCAAGCGATCGAAACGGCGGTCAAGTTCGCGACGCTCCGGATTGCTGAGGCCATTGCGGCGGTATTGCACTTCGAGGCGCGCAATATCGTTGAACTCAGCCCGCAGACGTGTGGCTTCGCGGCGCGAAATGTACCCGCGCTGGACGCCGAAATCGATGCGGCTGTCGATCTGACGCTGGCGCTGGTTGATGCTCTGCCAGCCGCGATCGTCACGGTCGTGGCGCTCAATGCGTATGCGCTGGCTGAGGTTATCAAAGCGCCGATCAAGATCGGCGCGTTCGTTGCCCGAAAGTCCGTTCGAGGCGCGATAGCGCGCTTCAAGACGGACGAGGTCGTTGAATTCAGCGCGCAGGCGTACCGCTTCGTTACGCGTCAGCGAGCCGTTGCGAACGCCGGTGTCGATACGATCGTCAAGGCGGTCCTGACGTTGGTTGATGCTTTGCCACGATTGGGCGGCTGCTGGCGCCGCGGTCATAAGAGCAGCGGCGGCTACAGCAATTGCGAGATACTTCTTCATTGGGTCTTCTCTCTGAGGGTTTCGACCACTTAACGGGCCGTTGAATGGGTCAAGCCGGGCGGGCGTGACATCGTTCCGCAGGAACATGCCGCGCCGGAACGGTTCCCAACCAGTTGCCAAGTTCTGTCGAAATCTTCATACCGCGACACAACTCGGCACACTTTCAGGAGCCGTCAGCGCACTATCCAAGAGCGGTGCTGAACCGGCCCTGATGGAGCAATTCATGTCAGAACTTGTCGTTGTATTCGGCGGCTCAGGTTTCATCGGCAAACAAGTCGTCCGCGCCCTGGCAAAGCGCGGCAAGCGCGTCCGCATCGCCATGCGCCGCCCGCACGTCGGCAACGAACTGCGCGTGATGGGCGATGTCGGCCAGATTCAGTTGGTACAGGCCAATGTGCGCTTCGCTGAGTCCATCGACGCCGCCCTCGAAGGCGCCGATGCTGTCGTGAATTTGGTTGCGGTGCTGCACGAGAGCGGCAAGCAAAAATTTGAAGCGCTCCACGTCGACGCCGCGCGCGCGATCGCGGACGCTGCAGCCCGCCGCGGCATCAAGAGTTTGGTGCATGTGTCTGCGATCGGCGCTGCGCCCCAGGGCGCCCTCTATGCCCGCACCAAATACGCCGGGGAACGCGCTGTCCTCGACGCGCTGCCAAGCGCGACGATCGTGCGGCCATCGATTGTGTTTGGACCGGAGGACAATTTCTTCAACCGCTTCGGCCAAATGGCCGCCACGTTCAGCGCTTTCCGCCCGTTTGCGCCTTTGCCTTTGATCGGCGGCGGCAAGACCCGCTTCCAGCCAGTGTTCGTTGGCGATGTCGCCGAGGCGATCGCCAATGCCATCGTTGATGAGCGCGCCCGCGGGCGTGTGTTCGAACTCGGCGGTCCGCGCGTTTACACGTTCCGGGAATTGCTGGATTGCATCCGCACCGAAACAGATCGCCCCGTGCCAATGCTGTCGCTGCCATTTTTTATCGCACAGCCGCTGGGTTTGCTGCTGGGCTGGACGTTTGGTCTGATCCCGTTCGCTGATCCGCCGCTCACTGGCGATCAAGTCCGGATGCTGAAAACCGACAACGTCGTCGGGGCCGATACAAGCGTCGGCACGATCCAGGATCTGGGCGTGAGCGAGCTTGAAAGCGTCGAGTCGATCGCGCCGACTTACCTCTGGCGTTTCCGCCCGTACGGCCAATTCCAAACCCGCCAGAACCCCGCGTGAGCACGCGCGGCTGGGCCATCTCGACGGCGATAACCGGCGCTGCCGTATTGGCGGTGTCGGTCGCGTTTTCGCTGTTGCCGGAAATGCGTGAAGCCGGCCAGTGCATGGGGCGCGGCGCTGTCATTCAGTTCGAGTTCGCCCGCAACACCGAAGACCTCACGAACATTTTCGGCCCGGCGGACAGCATCTGCCGCGATCTCGTCATCGCCGCCATGGATGCCGTGAACGTCGTCGATCTGCTCGCCTTCATCCCGGCCTATGTGGCGTTCTGCATGTGTGCGGCGCTGTACCTCTCCGGCGGGCAGTGGGGCAGGCCCCTTGCGGCAGCCGCTGTAGCCAGCGCTGTTCTTGCGGGCCTCGCCGACGTGCTGGAAACGTCAACGTTGTTGGAAATCACCCGCGCTCTCGATGCGCCTGGAGAACTGCTTGCGTCATCGCAACTCGGGGCATGGAGCAAGTTTGCGCTGCTGGCGGCGCATGCGCTGTTCTGCGCAGGCTTGTGCCTCGTCGCGGAGAAGCGGCGCTGGATCTTGGGCGTGGTGCTCCTCGCGCCTACGTTAGGCGTGGCCGCAGCGGCGAGCGATCACGTTACACGCTCCGGCATTATGGGCCTCACGTTCGTTATCGCATGGGTCGCGCTGCTAGGCTTTGCGATCAGAGACGCGGTTCGGGCGAGAGGTGCGTCGGCGTAACGCCGAACTCGTCCTCAAGATGCTGTGCAACGATGGTGCGGTGACACTCGCGCCAATCATGCTCCAGGCACATGAGGCAGACGCGGCTCTTCTTCGCCAGCTCCGCCGCTTCGTGGAGCGCAAGCTGGCTTTCAGGCTCCACCATCTTCGCTTCGAAGATGCGATGCATGGTTTTGCTATCGCCCTTGCGCGCGGCTTCGCGGCCAGCTTTCGGCGTGCCGAGCGGCTTCATGTGAATGTAGGCAATGCCTGCTTCGTCCAACGCCGCTGCCAGCGATTTCTTGGAGAAGCCGGCGCGGCGCGAGTTTGCGACTTCACGCACGTCGATCAGCGTCTTGATCTTCGCGTCCTTGAGCGCCGCGACGAAATCGCCTTGGCCGACCTTTTCGTAGCCGATGGTCCAGACCTTGCCGCTCACAGCCATCCCAAAGCCATGGCGCCGAGCAGGGCGGCGCCGATGACGATGCGATACCACGCAAACGGGGCAAAGCCCACGCGGGTCACGAAATCCAGGAATGGCCGCACCACGATCAGCGCTGAGAGGAACGCGAACACGAAGCCCACCGCGATTTCGGTGATGCGGTCTCCGCTGATCTGATCTTTGATCTTGATGAAGTCGTAGATAAACGCCGCGATCATGGTCGGCATTGCAAGGAAGAAGGAAAACTCCGCCGCTGCGCGACGGTCGAGCCCGAGCAGCAACCCGCCATAAATGGTTGCGCCAGAACGCGATACGCCCGGGATCATCGCGATACATTGCATGAAGCCAATCGCGACCGCACGCCAGATCGGCGTTGTGCTTGCGTCTGTCACAACAGGTTTCGGCGCAGAGCGCTCCAGCAAAAGCATCGCAACGCCGCCGATCACAAGCGCCCACGCGATGATGCTGAAACTGTTGTAGAGCACGAGCTTGATGTAATCGGCCGCGAAAAAACCGATCCCCACAGCCGGTAGGAACGCAAGAAAAAGCATCAACGCGAAACGCCGCGCTTCGGGCTTGGTTGGCAGGCCGGTGACGACATCGATGATGCGCTGCCGGTAGAGCCACATCACCGCGAGGATCGAGCCGAGTTGGATCATCACCGTGAAGATGCCGCCGGGATCGTTGTAGCCGATCGCATCGGCGCCGAGCAGCAGATGCGCGGTCGACGAGACGGGCAAGAATTCGGTCAGCCCTTGCAGCACGCCGAGCAGGGCGGCTTGGCCGATGCGGGTGAATTCCGCGCCGAACTGGGTGAGCAGCAGCGGCGCGCCGATCAGCGCGGCAATCCCGCCGATCAGCAGCCAAGTCTGATTCAACCCGAAGAGCGTTGGCCCTGGGGCGGGTTCGGCCTGAGCGGGCTGATCATCCATTGTGGTTAGTTCACCGAGTCGCGACACGTGATTGTCTCATCCGAAGGCTTCAGGCGCGACCTTGCAAAACTGCGGCCTGAGGGCGCTCGGGGACGCGAGAAACGTGGACGCGGCGGGCGGCGAAAATGGGCCGTTAACCAAACCAGCCGCAGTTTTTTGCTGCATTGCAGCACTAGAGGCAGCTTATTGCTTGAAATGCGGGTGAATCGCCGGATACAGAAATAATCTCCCTTTGGACTGGCCTTTGGAGGAGCGTTCTTGACTGAACGCATGCAGAAATTCGTCGCGCTCGGGCAAAGCTGGCCCGACAAACGCCCTGCTTCCGAGCGGGCGGGCGATTTCCATGAGATCCACCGCCAATTCATTGCCGAAAAGGCGGAAGCTCAGGCATCGCGTTGCGCCCAGTGCGGTGTGCCGTTTTGCCAAACGCACTGCCCGCTCCAAAACAACATTCCGGATTGGCTGCGACTGACCGCCGAGGGCCGGCTCCGCGAAGCCTACGAAGTCGCTGCCGCCACCAATTCGATGCCGGAAGTCTGCGGCCGCATCTGCCCGCAGGACCGGCTCTGCGAAGGGGCGTGCGTCATCGAACAAAGCGGCCACGGCGCGGTGACCATCGGCGCGGTCGAAAAATACCTCACCGACACCGCTTGGCGCGAAGGCTGGGTCGCCCCGATTAAACCGCGCGCCGAGCGCAGCGAAAGCATCGGCATTATCGGCGCTGGCCCCGCTGGCCTCGCGGCGGCCGAGCGCATGCGCCTGCGCGGCTATCAGGTGACGGTGTACGACCGGCACGACCGCATCGGCGGCTTGCTGGTGTACGGCATTCCGAACTTCAAGCTTGAGAAGGAAGTCGTAGAGCGCCGGGCGCAGCGGCTGATAGATGGCGGCGTTAAGTTCGAGCTGAATTGCGATGTCGGCGAAACCATTAGCTTCGCCGACCTGCGCGCGCGCCATGACTCAGTGCTGATCGCGACCGGCGTTTACAAGCCGCGCCCGCTCAACGCGCCGCACGATCAGAGCGTCGTTGCCGCGCTTGATTATCTCATAGCATCGAACCGCGTTGGGCTCGGAGAGCATGTGCCCGCGTTTACCTCAGGCGCACTTAACGCCAAGGATCGCCGCGTCGTTGTGATCGGCGGCGGCGATACGGCGATGGATTGCGTGCGCACCGCGCGGCGCCAAGGCGCTAAGAGCGTCACGTGCCTCTATCGCCGCGACCGCGCCAATATGCCGGGCTCGCAACGCGAGGTTTCCCATGCCGAAGAAGAGGGCGTCGGCTTCGATTGGCTCGCCGCGCCGAAATCTGTTGGCCCCGGCGCAGTGCGTGCCGCGCGCGTGCAGCTTGGCGCGCCGGATGAAAGCGGTCGCCGTGCGCCGGAAGAACAGCCGAATAGCGCTTACGAAGCGCCAGCTGATCTCGTCATCGCCGCGCTCGGCTTCGATCCCGAGGATTTGAGCAGCTGGGATGTCGCGACAACACGCTGGGGCACACTCAACGTCAATCCGTTGACTTACGAGACAAGTCAGCCCGGCGTGTTCGCGGCTGGCGACATCGTGCGCGGCGCCTCGCTGGTGGTGTGGGCCATCCGTGAAGGTCGCGACGCCGCTGACGCAATGCATGCGTGGTTGCAAGCAAACGCGAAAGTGGCGGCGGAATGAAGAAGCGCAATCACAACCCCCTCCCCTTGAGGGGAGGGGGCAGGGGGCGGGGTGATGCTCCGTCGTCTCAACGCGCGCGTGCTGCGGAAGCTGGCGAACACCGCGCTTCACCCCACCCCCTGGCCCCCTCCCCTCGAGGGGAGGGGGAAGTTGCGCGATACCTGCAACAACGCGCACGGCTAGAACGCGACGGGCTTTATCGGGCGGATGATGAACGCGATGCGTGCGGCGTCGGCATGGTGGTCGCCATCGATGGCAAGCAGCGGCGCGATGTCGTCACGCTGGCGATCGCAGCGCTGAAGGCGGTCTGGCATCGCGGCGCCGTCGACGCGGACGGGAAGACTGGCGACGGCGCCGGCATCTTGATCGAAGCGCCGCAGGAGTTTCTGCGCGAAGTCGTGATCCGAACCGGCCACACGCCGAAGGAAGGGCCGATCTTCGTCGGCCAGATTTTTCTGCCACGCCTTGACCTTGGCGCGCAGGAACGCGCGCGCGTCATCGTTGAAAGCGAGATAATCCGGGCCGGCTTCACGATTTATTCCTGGCGCCAAGTGCCGGTGAATATCAGCCAGATCGGTGAGAAGGCGAACGCCACGCGGCCCGAGATCGAGCAGGTGCTGTTCTATGATCCGCAGGCGCGCGAGTCGGAAGTTGTCGATCGCGATCTTTTCCTGTGCCGCCGCCGCATCGAAAAGCGGGCGCTGAAGGATAATATCACCGAGCTTTATGTCTGCTCGCTCTCAGCCAAGCGGCTCGTATACAAGGGCATGTTTCTCGCGGCGCAGATCGATAGTTTCTATCCCGATCTTCGCGACGAGCGCTTCACCTCTTCGGTTGCGCTCTATCATCAGCGTTATTCCACCAACACGTTCCCGCAATGGCGCTTGGCGCAGCCGTTCCGCATGCTCGCGCACAATGGCGAGATCAACACGCTGAAGGGCAATGTGAACTGGATGCGTTCGCACGAAGTGCGGATGGCGTCGGAAGCGTTTGGCGATGCGGATGGCGACGTGAAGCCGATCGTGCAGCCAGGCGGATCGGATTCCGCTGCGCTCGACAACGTGTTCGAAGTCCTTGTACGCGCCGGCCGCGCCGCGCCGATGGCGAAGACGCTGCTCATTCCGGAAGCTTGGGCGAAGTCGCGCACGATGAAGTCGGAACATCGCGCGCTCTATGCGTATTCAAACGCGGTGATGGAGCCGTGGGACGGGCCAGCGGCGCTGGCTATGTTCGATGGCCGTTGGGCGGTGGCGGGGCTTGATCGCAACGGCTTGCGGCCGCTGCGCTACGCACTGACGCAAGACGGCTTGCTCGCAGTCGGCTCGGAAACCGGCATGTGCCCACTGGATGATCGCGTGATCACTGAGCGTGGCCGCATTGGCGCCGGGCAGATGGTGGCGGTCGATACGCGCGAGGGCCGACTCTATCACCACGAGGAATTGGTCGACGCGCTGGCGGCGCAGCATCCCTATGGCGCTTGGCTCAACAACGTCATCGATCTGGATCAGAAGCTTAAGGGCAAAGAGCCTCGACTTTATCCGGATCGGGCCGAGCTGCTGCAGCGCCAAGCTGCGGCCGGCTATACGATGGAAGATGTCGAGCTCTTGCTGCAGCCGATGCTGGAGGAGGGTAAGGAAGCTATCGGCTCGATGGGGGATGATGCGCCGCTCGCGGTGCTCTCCGAGCAGAACCGTCCGCTCTCGCATTATTTCCGGCAGAATTTCAGCCAAGTGACGAACCCGCCGATCGATCCGCTGCGCGAAGGTCGGGTCATGAGTTTGGCGACGCGCTTCAAGAACCTCGGCAACATCTTGGCGCAAGACGAAGCGCAGGCGCGTGTGTTCGTGCTGTCGAGCCCGATCCTCACCAACGGCATGTTCGCGCGCATGGCGCGCGAGCTGCACGACGATATCGCGCGGCTTGATTGCACCTTTGCCTTGCCCGCTGGCGGTGACGCAGGCGTTGCGTTGCGCGCTACCATCCACCGCCTGCGCGCCGAGGCTGAGCAAGCTGTGGCCTTCAACAAGCGCTCACATTTGGTGCTGACGGACGAAGCGCAGGGGCCGGACCGGATCGCGTGCCCGATGATTCTCGTCGCCAGCGCGGTGCATTCGCATCTGGTGGCCAAAGGTTTGCGCTCGTTCTGCTCGATCAGCGTTCGCAGCGCCGAGTGCCTCGATGCACACTACGCCGCCGTGCTGATCGGCTGTGGCGCGACGACGATCAATCCGTATCTCGCGTTCGACACTGTGGCGGATCGCGTTCAGCGCGGGCTGGGCGGCGGGCTGAAGCCTGAACAAGCGGCGGCGAACTATCGCGCGGCTTTGGAAGCTGGACTGCTGAAGATTATCTCCAAGATGGGCATCTCGGTGATCTCATCTTATCGCGGGGGCCTAAATTTCGAGGCGATCGGCCTTTCGCGTGCGTTGGCCGATGAGTTCTTCCCGGGGCTTACAAGTCGCATTTCCGGCATCGGCCTTTCCGGGCTTGCGCTTGAGGCGAGCGAGCAGAACGAGCGCGGCTTTGACGACACGCTCGTCGCGCTACCAATGGGCGGGCAGTATCGCTATCGCGCCAGCGGCGAGCGCCATGCGCTCGAAGCCGATTCCATTCATCAGCTGCAGCGCGCGTGCGACACCGGCGATTACAAAGCCTATCGCAAGTATTCCGAAGTGGTGCGCGAGCGGCGCCTCAGTCAGCCGATCCAGTTGCGTGATCTGCTGGAAGTGCGCGAGGAGAAGCTACGCCCGACGCCGCTCAACGAAGTTGAGAGCATCACGGACATCAGGAAGCGCTTCCTCACGCCCGGCATGAGCATGGGCGCGCTTTCGCCCGAAGCGCACGGCGCGCTCAACATCGCGATGAACCGCATCGGTGCGCGCAGTGTGTCGGGCGAGGGCGGCGAAGATCCTGCGCGCTACAAGCCGTTGCCGAACGGCGATGACGCAAACTCCGCCGTCAAGCAGGTCGCATCGGGGCGTTTCGGCGTGACGGCTGAATATCTCAACCAGTGCCGCGAGATCGAGATCAAGGTGGCGCAGGGCGCCAAGCCTGGCGAAGGCGGTCAGCTTCCGGGCTTCAAAGTCACTGAACTCATCGCGCGCTTACGGCACGCGACGCCCGGCGTGTCGCTGATCAGCCCACCGCCGCATCACGATATCTATTCGATCGAAGATCTGGCGCAGCTGATCTACGACCTGAAGCAGGTCAATCCGGTTGCACGTGTGACCGTGAAGCTCGTTGCGCAATCCGGCATCGGCGCGGTCGCCGCCGGTGTCGCCAAGGCGGGCGCCGATACGATCCTGATCTCTGGCCATGTCGGCGGCACCGGCGCCAGTCCGCAAACCTCGATCAAATATGCTGGCATTCCGTGGGAGATGGGCCTCGCGGAAGCGCATCAAGTATTGATGCTCAACAATCTGCGCCATCGCGTGCGTCTGCGCACCGACGGGGGCCTGCGCACCGGCCGCGACATCATCGTCGCCGCCATTCTCGGCGCCGAAGAATTCGGCATCGGTACAGCCTCGCTCGTCGCCATGGGCTGTCTCATGGTACGACAGTGCCATTCCAACACATGCCCAGTTGGCGTCTGCACGCAGGACGATGCGCTGCGCGCCAAGTTCACCGGCACGCCGGAGAAGGTCGTCAACCTGATGAGCTTCATCGCCGAGGAGGTGCGTGAGATTCTAGCGCAGATCGGCTTCCGGCGGTTGGAAGAGATCATCGGGCGAACAGAGCTCATCGAACAAATCAGCCGCGGCGCCGAGCACCTGGACGATCTCGATCTCAATCCACTTCTGGTGCGCGTCGATAGCCCGTATCCGAGCTATTGCACGCAGCTTGGCCGCAACGAGCCGCCGCCTTCGCTCGATCATCAATTCATCGACGATGCGCCGGGCTTCTTCGAGCGCGGTGAAAAGCGGCAGCTCGATTTTGCTGTGCGCAACACGCAACGTGCGATCGGCGCGCGCGCGTCGGCGCATGTGGTGCGCAAGTTCGGCATGAGCGCGCTGCCTGAGGGCCAGTTGAGCGTTAATTTGCGCGGCTCGTGCGGGCAGAGCCTCGGGGCGTTTATGGTGCAGGGCATTGCGCTGCACGTGACCGGCGATGCCAACGATTATGTCGGCAAGGGGTTGTCGGGCGGACTCATCACGCTGAAGCCAGCGCCAGAGGAAGCGGATCGTCTCGGCGCAATCATCGGCAACACCTGCCTCTATGGCGCCACTGCGGGAAAGCTGTTCGCTGCTGGCCTCGCAGGCGAGCGCTTCGCGGTTCGCAATTCCGGCGCGGATGCCGTGGTCGAGGGCGCAGGCGCCAACGCGTGCGAATATATGACCGGCGGCACGGTCGCGATCCTCGGTGAAGTCGGCGACAATTTCGCCGCCGGCATGTCGGGCGGCATGGCGTTCGTTTACGACGAAGCAGGTAATTTCGAACAATTGCTCAACGCCGATAGCGTCGTCGCTCGCCGGCTTAGTGCGGCGCACTGGGAACACGTGCTCAAGTCGTTGATAGAAGAGCATGTCCGGCGAACAAACTCGCCGCGCGCCGCGCATATGCTCGCGCATTGGAGCGATGTCCGCGGCCGCTTCTGGCAAATCTGCCCGAAAGAAATGCTGCCGCGCCTCGCGCACGCTTTGGACGATGTCGCCGCCGCCGTTGCCTAGGCGCCGCGTGCGTTTTGGCTAAAGTCTCCGTAAGGGGAGTGGCCGATGATGCGATTTGTGTCCGCGCTGGTTTTGGGATTGGCGCTTGCTGCTTCTCCGCCTGCTGCGGCGCAGCAACAAGAGCCATCTGTCGCGTCCGTTCGCGCCACGCTCTCCGACATGGCCGCTTGGATGCTCGAATATAGCACCGTGCTCGATCGCGGTGGCGAGTTGATGGAAAATCTCGATGAGTTCGTCGCCATCCTCGAGCAGTTCGACGCGGGCGAGATCAACGAGCGCACGGCGCTAGCCCGGCTCGACCGGTGGCGGGTGAACAACCGAACAGAACTTGAAGCGGTTCGCGCCTTGGAGCGCGGCCTGCGGCGCCCGCCGTCCATCGCCGATTTTGGTCCCTCAGCGGCGCCGTTGGAATTTGCGCTGCACACGGCGCGTGAGAATCTATCGCCCGTGCTGGAAGAGATTGGCGCAGTTTTGGAGGCCTCTGCCTCGATGGGAACTGAGGCTCTCCGCGGCGGGCCTGGCAAAAGCCTGGAAGTGCGCCAGCGCGCCTTTTATCAAAGTTCGCTACAATTGGTTCGCATCGATCTGCGCCGCGTGGAGGTGCAGGGCGCGGCTCTTGATCAAGATCATCCAAACCGGCCGTTGATGTTCGCCACGCAGCGTTTCTACGCAGCTTTGATGGCGATGCCGACGCATGAACTGGCGAGGCTCGACGGCGATAACCCCGACCGCGCAGCGCTCGCGGCGACATTGCGCGAAGCCGCTCGCGATATCCGCACGAACACAGCGCAGACGAGCGTGCTCGCCAGTCGCATGCGCGATACGATGCGGTGGTCGCAGTCCGAGGAGCTCGAGCCGCTGACGCAGATGATTGTGCGCTTGATGGAAACGTTTCCAGATTCGGTCGTCGCGTACAATGGACTCGCCACCGGCGTCGACGCCGCCGCCGCATGCGTAGAGCGCGGCGACGATACGCTCGACTGCTGGTCCGTCATGGACGAGCAGACGCGCGCACCGCTTGAGGAGATCGGCCGCCTCGAACGCGTGCGCGCTGAAGTGATCGCGCGAAGCCAAGCGCCGGCGCTTTAGCTCTCCGAACGACCCTTTTTAAAGGCGGACCGCAGGCCGAACCAGGCGCCCACCAGCACTGCGAGCGCGGTGAGCACACCTGCCAGCAGGCGAAGCCACGTCGGCGCTTCGGTCAGCAGATCGCGCGCTTGGCCGATGAGGCCAACAGTGACGGTGACGTCGTAATTGCGGCTGGTGGAGCGCAGCGGATAGCACTGGCCGTCCGCGGTGCAGCCTTCGACGACGGTGCGTAGCGTCAGCGAGCGCCGGCCGCCCTCATTGGCAACCACGCGCCAGTTCCACGTCGTGACGCTATCTGGCAGCACTTCTTGCGAGGCGGGCGACAGCGGCGTTATTTCGAAGCCATTGCCGACCAATTCCGCGCGCATAAAGCGGCCGACTAGCGGCGTGAACTCGACCGTTTCACCTGAGAGCGGATCGACGGTTTCTGCCGGGGTCGGTGCGGCGGCGCTGCGCGTGGGCGCCATCTGGACGTTCAAGGACCGAATTTCCGTGTCGATGGCGGCTTGTCGCGCCTCCAGCTGCACGCGCTCATCGGCCGGCGCCGTCGTCCGTAATTGTTCGAGCTGTTGTCGCTCAGCGCGGAGCTCCTGCAATTGCGACGCTAGGCGCCGGCGCTGATCGCTCGAGAGACTGGATTCGAACTGCACGCTTGGCGCCGGCGTGCCGGACTGGTCGGGCGGCACAGCTTCGGCTGGCTCTTCCTCCGCCGGTGCATAACTGATCGCGAGCTGAAGCGTGTGGACTTGTCCGCGCTCCATCGGATCGGGTGCGTTAAAGGCGGCTGAGCCTTGTTCGGCATCGTCGGCGAGGGCGGCGAAGTCAGCGCAATCTTCCGGTGACACGCGCCTGCCAACTTCGGCGCAGAACTCGGTCGGGCCCGTGTCGCGCGTGGCGGCTTCTTCGGCCGGTGCGGCGGCGCCTGGTACGCTCGCATTGTCATCGGGTGCGGATTGTTCGGTCTGTCCGCACGCCACCAGGCCAAACGCGGCGATCGCAACCAGGCCGGAAATCAAGCGAGTTCTGCGCAGCATCACGTCCCCTCCGCACTGTCGAGCTCGCTTTATAGGGCGCCTCAGCCGCAGGGGGGTAGCCCTAAGCGTGTTGAAGCCGGCGGTTGTGCTGGGCTAAATGCCTGAAGGGGAGGATTTCATGTTGAAACGCTGGCTGCTTGCACTCGTGGTAGCGTGTGCGCCGATTTCCTCTCCGGCATACGCCGATCCTTCGCCCCCGGCCGCCGCCGAAATGGATGCGCACCGCGCCTTCGCGGACTGGTTGACGCGGCTAACGAGCGTGCTCGATCGTGCGGGCGCGGCCAATGAAGCGTTCAATGGATTTTTTGCTGGCTACGATCCGAACGCGAGCCGCGACGTTCAGCTGCAATCTTTCCGACGTGTGCGTGAGCACGCCGGTGGCGCGCGACAATTGATGAGCCAGCTCGGCGCCGAAGTCGATGCTATGGCGCCGTTTTCATATCCGGGCGCGCCGTCGGAGTATGACGTGCTGTCGCGCACGATCTTGTCTGATACCTCTCAGTACATCCGCAACATGGATGGCGTTCTCGATCTGATCATTCAGGCCGTCGACGCCATCGAACATCAGGACAATGCGGCGCTGCGCCGCCTGGGGCCGCAGCTGGTGCGCAGCGCCGGCCTTCTCGTGCAGGGCCAGATTGTCATGCTGCGCGCGCGCCAGCAGATCGTGCCCAGCGGTGAGAGCTCGCATCATAGCCTCGGCGCGATGGTGGCGATGTACGAGGGCATGTACGCGATGATCATGCCAAACGTGGGTAATCGCAGCGAAGCTATAAATGCTGCCGCACGCAGTGCCGAAGGCTGGGGTCGAAGCGGGCGGGCGCGACTTGCGCTTACGCGCACAGAGGCCGCGGCGATGCCGGCGCGACGGCGCGATATCTGGCTCCAGATGTGCGATTTGGAGGAAACCTTTTTCGCCGAGAATGATCGCGTCGTCGCGTTGTTGCAGAGCGCTGCGCGCGACGCGGCGGCAGGTGTGAGCGAGGGTGATCTCAATATCCGCTACACGCCGCAGATTTCGCAGATCGAGACGCGATATCAGGAGATCAATAGCCAGCAGGTAGCGCTGTTTTCGCAGCTGACCCGCTGAGCAGCGCGCACTAAGGTGGCGTGGTGAGCGCCAGCGTCTTCAGCAGAACTTTGGTCGAAGCCCGCGCCCGCGCGTTGGGATTTGATGCGTTCGGCGTCGCGCCGGCCGATGAGGCTTGGAACTCCGGTGCGCGGCTGGAGGAATTCATCGCGGCCGGACGGCAAGGCGATATGGATTGGCTCGCGCGCGAAGCGCACAGGCGCGCGCATCCGCAGCGGCTTTGGCCCGAGGCGAAGAGCGCCATCCTGATCGGCCAATCTTATGCACCGAGCGATGATAGCCTCGCCTTGCTGGAAGAACGCGGACAGGGGCTGGTCTCGGCCTACGCCGCGCGACGCGATTACCACGACATCATCAAGGGCAAGCTGAAGCAGTTGGCGCAATGGCTCGCGCTCGAGAGCGGCGCCGAAGTTAAGGTGTTCGTGGATACTGCGCCACTGATGGAAAAACCGCTGGCGCAGCGCGCTGGGCTCGGCTGGCAAGGCAAACACACCAATCTCGTCTCGCGTGAGCACGGCTCCTGGCTTTTCCTCGGCGCCATTCTGACCGCAGCTGAAATCGAACCGGATGCAGCGCATGAGGATCATTGCGGCTCTTGCCGCGCATGCCTCGATGTTTGCCCGACCAACGCGTTCCCAGCGCCCTACCAACTCGATGCGCGCCGCTGCCTCGCATATCTCAGCATCGAACACCAAGGTCAGATTCCGGCCGAGTTTCGTGTGCCGATGGGTAATCGCATCTTCGGCTGCGACGATTGCCTCGCTGTATGCCCTTGGAACAAGTTTGCTGCTGACGCGCGCGAGACGCGGATGAGTCTGCGCGATGATTTGCGCCTTGCGCCTTTGTCTGAATTGGCCGCGCTTGATGACGCGGCATTTCGCACGCGCTTTGCCGGAACGCCGGTCAAGCGCACGGGTCGCGATCGGTTCGTTCGTAATGTGCTCGTGGCGATCGGCAATTCTGGCGACGCAGCGCTCGCGGAGTCAGCTATCGCATTGTTGGACGACGCTTCGGCCTTGGTTCGAGGTATGGCGGTGTGGGCCTGCCGGCGTTTGCTGGGCGCAGAGCGCTTCGCGCAGCTGCGGGCGGCAGGTTTGGCGAGGGAGACCAACGCCGAGGTGCGCCATGAATGGATTCCGGAACCTGGCAGCGCGTTGAAATAACCACATAGGCAAGCGCCGCTTGCGCTTTGCCGCCGCTACGCTTCAAATTGGAGGCGGCGCCGCGCGTGATTGGGGAAAACGAGTATGGGTCCCGACGAGGAAAATCCTGAGCGGGATGAGCCGCCCCAGCAGGGCGCGCCGCAAACGCCGCCGCCTGAAGAGAACGAGCCGTTGTACGATCCGGTCGAGGCGGCGCCTGAGCCGCCACTACCGCCGCCACCGCGTCCGCGTTATGAACCTCCGCCAGCGGAGGAGCCGCTTTTTGGCGAAGCCGATATTCCGCTCCCGCAGCGCGAGCCGCGTCGATCCGATCGCCAACGCGCGCGTGATACGCGTACCAATCTCGATCTCGATCTGAACCGCATCAAGCGCACGAAGCGCTTTGGCCTGATCAATACGTTTCTCGCGGTGATCTTCATTGCCTTCGTGCTGATCCCGGTCACGTGGGCGGGCGCTTATCTTTTCTTTGATCCGCCGGCGACGATCTTGATGATGCAGCGCGCCGCGGAAGGGCAAACCATCCGCCACTATCCGGTGCCGCTTGAGCGCATTTCACCACACGTCGTGCGCGCCGTGATCGCGGCTGAGGATGGAAATTTCTGCACGCATGACGGCTTCGACGTGGAAGCTATTCAGCGCGCGCTCGAAGCGAACCAACGGGGCCGTGGGCCGATCCGCGGCGGGTCTACTGTGAGTCAGCAGACGGCAAAGAACCTCTTTCTGTGGCCGGAGCGCTCGTGGGTGCGCAAAGGCTTTGAGACGTATTTTACGGCCCTGATCGAGTTCATGTGGCCGAAAGAGCGGATCATGGAGGCCTACCTCAATGCCGCTGAATGGGGAGATGGAAATTTCGGCATTGAAGCCGCCGCGCGCGCGCGGTTTGGCGTTTCGGCCGATGAGTTGACGCCGCTGCAGGCAGCGCGGCTCGCCGCCGTGCTCCCGAACCCCAATCGCTGGCGCGCCGATCAGCCGGGCCCATATGTCCGGTCGCGCTCGGCTATGTTGGTCGGCCGGGCCCGGGTTGTGCGCAATGAAGGGCTTGCCGGCTGCGTGCTGGAAAGTGACGTGCGCAACTAGATTTCGCCTCTGGCGGAGTTTTCACTGCCACTCCGTTGCGAGTGCGGTATGGTAAAAATCGCCTCGGGGGAGAGTGCGATGAATATGGTTTTGATAGTGGTTGTCGCAGCCGTAGTCGGCGTCTTGCTGCTCGGGCTGATTTTCTACGTGATCTCCCGCTACTACGAGGCGCGCTACGACCGCACCTACATGACCCAGGACGATCGCGGCTTCCGGCGTGCGCTGGAAGGCAAGGTCGTTCTCTGGGACTTCGAGGAAACGGTAGTGAGGGGCGCCCAGGCGCCGCACGTCGATTTCGTTGCGCTCGATCCCACAACGGGCGGACGGCGTACGGTGCGCTTGCTTGATCGCAAGACCGGGTCGATCAATCTGCGCCCGCATTATTGCGCGCCGCTGCCGTTCGAAGCCGTCACGGCGGATTCGCACAAAGTGATCGTAGAAGCGCGCGTTCAGTTCAGCCTGAACCGCAAACTCTTGAAGCACGTGTACGAGATCCAGGAGTTCAGTCTTGCGATCGAAACGCGAATTCAGAGCGCGTTCCGCAGCGAAATTGGTAAGCGTCGCGACGAAGAATTGCGCGCTGCCTTGCATGATGTTGAGCGCGCCGCGATCGAAAGCTTGCGTCAGGCCGAAGCTGAAGGCGACGAAGCCGGCGAGCCCGGCATGGCGCTCGGTGTGAACTTCCACACGGCGAGCTTCACTTACACTCAGCCCGATGAATTCGCAGTCAGCGTCAGCAATGCCGTCGGGTCTAACGGTCAGCCGGCGACGCCGGCGCAAGTTGAAGCCGCGCGTGCGGCGATGCGTGCGCAGGGCGTGTTGGCTTTGCGGCCGCAGCAAATCGATCAGCTCGCCGACGTGTTTGCCAATCGCGATCCGGCGTCCACCGCGGCGATCTTGACGCTGCTTGAGATGCAGACCCGCCAAAACATCGCTGAGGCATTGGCGGGCTCGGGTCAGCTCATGGTGGTCACGCCGCAAGAATTGGGGCTGATCAGCGCCTCTGCGCAGCGTGAGGCGGCGACGCGCCGAACGCCGGGGGCGGTGGCGTATGACCCAGCGTCGGCGGCGAATGGCGCCAATGGCGGCGCCCGGCCGCCGATCTAATCCTGCGCACCCCGCTTGCAGGCGCCCGGTGCGTCCTGCCATGAGAGGGCCCGCGCGCCCCGGGGGGCGGACTTGAAGAGGCTGGCGTGGACAATCTTAGGCTGCTGCTGAGCATCGCGGCGTTCGCCGGCATGATCGTGCTGTGTGTGATCGGTTGGGAATATGGCGGCATGGGCGGCCTGATCGGCGGCGCCATCGGCTTTGTCGTCCGTCTCGGCGGGCGCGGCCTCGATTGGGGTGAGCGCCTCGGCAACGCGTATGTCGGCGCTTTGATGGGTATGCCCGTCGGCCTCCTGATGGGCGGCGCCTACGCCATCGGCATTCCGTTCTTGGTCGACGCAATTAACACCGGCAGCTGACGCGCCCCAATACCGGCCAAATGCGAGCGCTGAATGCGCATCGTCGACGGAGGCGTTGTGATGCGTTTGCTTGCTGCTGCTCTTTTGCTCAGTTTTGCGATCGGCGCGCCGTTGGCGCAGGCGCAGCAGAAAGTGCGTCCCACCACTGCCGCACGGATCGATTATCAGGGCTTTCGCGGCTTGGCCGGAGAAGTCGAGGCCTATCGCGCGGATCGCTTAGTCTCGCTGGCGGACTTCCAGCGTATGGCGCGAGAACCAAACACAATCGTGCTCGATGCACGTTCGGCCGACGCGTTTCGTCAGGGCCATATCGACGGTGCGGTCAATTTGCCGTTCACCGATTTCACCGATCAAAGTCTGGCAGCTGCGCTGCGCGATCCCAACGTCCGTATCCTGATCTATTGCAACAACAATTTCTCGAATAACTCTCAGCCAGTGATTCTGAAGCGCGTTGAGCTCGCCCTCAACATCCAGACCTTCATCAACCTCTATGGCTACGGCTATCGCAACGTCTACGAGTTGGGCGATGTGGTCGATTTCAACGATGCCGAAGTCGGCTGGGTGCGGGGCTAAGGCTGGCGGCGCCAGCCGATTGCGATTAAGCCCACCCGCGACTGATGGGGAGGGGGCTCTATGCGCATCCATGCACTGATCATCACACTGGCGGCCGCGGCGCTCGCGGCGTGTTCGCCGCCGTCAACCCAAAAGACCGAGCCGCCAGCGGAGGCCGGCGCGAACCGCGCTATTCCCGATCCTGCGGCCGTCGTGAGCGCGCTTTATGCGCCTTACATTGTCGCGGATGCGCAGGCGCCGGCCCTTGCCGACGCGGCGCCGTGGTCAGCGCAGATGCAGGCGGATATCGCGGCTATGCACACGCGTACTGGCGACGGCGATGGTCCGTCGCTGGATTTCGATCCGATCATCGACGCGCAGGATTTTCAGCTGAGCAATATCTTGGCGACCACTGATGCAGTCGTCGAAGGCAGCCACGCCGTCGTCCGCGCGCAGTTCAACAATATCGGCGAACCGCAGGTCGTGGTTTACGACCTGGTCTGGGAAGATGGCCGTTGGAAGGTCGACAATATCCGCACTGACGAGTGGGATATGCGCACGATCGTCACGACCCCAAGCTAGATGGTGCGGCGGACGCAGCTGTTCTGCGCCCGCCTCCCATTGCTATTCAGCAAACAATCGTACCGTCGCCGTGCGCCGGCGCGCGCTGGTTTCCTCGTACACCATCGTCACGGAGCGAATGTTGCGGTCATCGCCTTCTAGATCGATGGCGCGCGAACAGTGCCCAGGATTGATACGCTCGCGCAGGCTCACGTCCTGATGGCCGCCATTGGCAAAGTGCACGTCCATATCGAGGATATGAACCGGATTGCGATACGCACAGAGGCGGATGCGCTCAAACCTGCGCGCGCCTTCAACCACGATCGTGTCACGCTCAACGCGCTCGCGTACTTCACGCACGCCGATCTGGTCCCATGCATAAGCCGAGCCGGTTAGCACCGCCAAACTGAGTGCAATGCCAGCAACGAAAGTCTTTGGATTCACGAAAGCCTCCACAGCCTTGGTCCCTCGCACAGCACTCTAGTGCAGGCGCGGGAACCTGTCCGTGGCAAAGCGCCAAATGTAGCCGAAGTTACTCGCTAACCGGTGTGCCGGTGCGGCGGCTTTCGCGCACGTGGCCAAGCACGAGTGCTGCGCCAACGCGCTCATCTTCATTCGATGCGAGCGTGAAGGCGCGTTGCGCATCCGCTTCCGCTAATTCGAAGGAGCGTTGTTGCATGCGCGCGGTGGCGCGCAGACGCAGCGCTAGCGGGTCGTCAGCGCGTATGTCGAGCGCGCGTGAGAGATCTTCCTCGGCGCTGCGCCATTCGCCTTCCATCGCAAAGGCGCGGGCGCGATCGATCAACAAATCTGGGAGCTGTGTCGGGTCGCTTTGTATGGTGGTGATAGCGCGCGTGAATGAAGCGCGCGCACGCGCCGGTTCACGGCCCAGAAGCCAGGCGTTGCCGGCTTGGCTGAAGAGTTCTGCTCGCGTCGCAGTCTCCGCCGGGTTCACCGCCGAGCCGAGCGAGTCCAGTCGCCGCGCACCTTCGCCGTGCCGGTTCTGGGCGATCAGCGCCATCGCCGCGCATCTATAGGCGCCAACGGACTGGGCCTCCGCCGCCCAAGCCATTGCCTCTTCGTAGGCGGCAGGGGCGTCCTCTTCGATGTGCGCCACGCACTGATCGAACCGCTGCGCATTGTGGGCGGCGGCGCTGCCGGCCGGCGTCGCGCCAGTTTGCATCAAGGCGAGCGGCAGCATCAGAGCTGCAAAGGCGGTCAACATGCGTGCGAAACTCCCCGGACCAAGGTCAAAACCGATGCCCGAAGCCTGCCGCGATGCCAAGCGCTTCGCTCAGGCCGCGAACAGCGCTGCAGCCGGCGCCTCGACTTGGCCAAGACCCGGTGGCTCTACTGCCAGGAGAACTGGGCCGCCAGAATGGGGTCGAAAGCGCGTCTTTAACGAATACCAACGCCAACCTTGGCAAAATCGTGTCTAAACATCGGTTTAGCCGGATGGGGCGGATCAGGGCGTCGGCGAAGCATTGCAAGAAGGTCACATCCCTACAGTTCTGCAGGTCACCCCTGAGCTCAATGCTGGCGGTGTAGAGCGGACTACGCTTGAAATAGCGGAGGCGATCAGCCGCGCCGGGGGGCTCGCTTTGGTCGCTAGCGCCGGCGGCCGTCTTGAGCCGGACCTCAAGACGGCCGGCGGCGAGCTGATCAAGCTCCCGCTCCACACCAAAAATCCATTCGTCGCACTTTTGAATGCGTGGAAGCTCGCCATGCTGGCGCGCAAACGCAATGTCGGCATCATTCACGCCCGTTCACGTGCGCCGGCTTGGAGCGCGTTTCTTGCGGCGCGCATCACCGGCAAGCCGTTCGTCACCACGTTTCACGGCATCTATAACGGGCGAACCTCGCTCAAGCGTTTTTACAATTCGATCATGACGCGCGGCGATGCCGTCATCGCCAACTCGCATTACACGCGCGAACATATTTTAGAAAACTACGATGTTCCGCCGGAAAGCATCACTGTGATTCCGCGTGGCGTGGACCTTAACGTCTTCGACCGCGCCAAGGTGAGCAACACTGAGATCGAAATCACGCGCGCTGATTGGGGCCTTGCACGCAATGACGCGCGCTGCGTGATCATCGCCCCGGCGCGTCTGACACGCTGGAAAGGTCAGCTGATACTGATCGAAGCTGTGAAGATGATTGAGGCGCGTCGCCCCGGGGCGCTGAAAGTTATTCTCGCCGGTGATCCGCAAGGCCGGCATGGCTACGTCAACGAACTCAAAGTCGCGATCGAGGCTGCGGGCCTAGGTGAGGTCGTTGTCATCGCTGGCCACGTCGCGAACATGCCAACGGCTTTTGCGGCATCAGATATCGCCGTGTTCCCCGTCATTGAGGCCGAAGCGTTCGGGCGAGGTGCGGTTGAAGCGCAAGCGATGGGCGTTCCGGTGATCGCCACTAATCTCGGCGGCTATACCGAAACTGTGCTTGAGGGTGAGACCGGGTTCCTTGTTCCTCCCGGCGCGGCGCCCACTTTGGCTGGCGCGATCGAGCGGATGATCGATCTTGGCCCGGAAAGACGTACAGAAATGGGCCGCCAGGGCCGTTTCCGCGTCCACACCCTCTACTCCACTGCCGCGCTCCAAACCGCCACATTAGCGGTTTACGAACGCCTTTTGCGCAATGCGGAGCAGCGCAAGACGGTGACTACACACAAGCCGGTGCTGTAGAAGCGGGGCGAGGAGTTTGTGGGAATGATTTGGCGCAAGTCGGCTGCGTCTTCCGACGGCGAAACGAATTCGGTCAAGCGCGTGCTGGTAATACAGCTCGGCGGCCTTGGCGCGTTCGTGCTTGCGCTGGCTGCGGCCAAGCGCATCCGCGAAGCCCATGTCGGCGCGCGCATCACGCTGTTGACGACCGAGGCCACCAAAGAGCTGGCCGAGAAGGCGCCGTACTTCGATACGGTCGAGGCCGATGGTAAACCGACTGAGCCGCAAGCGATCACCAAGCTGATCTCGCGCATTCGCACAGCCAAGTACGATGTCGTCTACGACCTCGAAGGCTCTAATCGCACAAGCAATTATTTTCAGGGCCTGCGCCCGTGGCCGCCGAAATGGTCGGGCCCGACGCCCGGCGCGAGCTACGCCTATCTCGATGGCGCGCGCGCGCAGATGCATCCGCTCGATCGCTATGCTGCGCAGCTCGCTGCTGCGGGTCTGGGCGATGAGCCGCTTATGGCCGACGTATCCTGGGTGCGTAACGTGCTGCGTGACCCGCCGCGCCTCAGCCCAAACTATTTTGGGATCACTGGCCCGTACATCGTGTTGCTCCCGCGCGGCTCGAACGCCGATCCGTCGCGCCGCTGGGATGACGCGAAGTACGCTGAGCTTGCGCGCCGCGCCGCTGCGCATGGCGTGACGCCAGTGGTCCTGGGCGGCGCGGAAGAACGCCCGATCGGCGCCGAGATCGCAAAAGCCGAACCGCGCGCCAAGAACCTGGTTACTCGGCCCGACCTCTTCCAAACCATCGGCTTGATGGAGCGTGCCGCGTTCGCGGTAGGCGACGATGTCGATCTCATGCACATCGCGGCCGCCGCTGGCGTGCCGTGCCTCGTCTTCCTGTCTGCCGCCGCCAAGCTCGATATGAGTGCGCCGCGTGGCCGGGGCGGGGTGGTCGCGTTGACCGCCGCGGTGGTCTCGGACCTGCCCGTGGAGCAGGTTGAGCGCCAATTGCGCAATTGCGGCGTCCTCCGCCAAGCCGCAACGGCTTGATGAAAGCCCCCACACACGCAATATTCCCGTGGTGAGTCCGCGCCTGACCAGGTACGGGCTGCACGTGTTTTATCAACAGCTGCAGGAGAATGCCCGATAGCCAGACGTCCATACGCCGCGCCGCCGCCCTCGAAGGATGGCCCGCGAGTGAACGAGGAGATCCGCGGCGTGCCGCGCGTCCTCCTCATCGATGCAGAAGGGGAAAAGCAGGGCGAAATGCCGATCTCCGCCGCGCTCGACGCAGCGCGCGAAGCAGGCCTCGACCTTGTCGAGGTGGCCCCGCAATCTGTGCCTCCGGTCTGCAAAATTCTCGACTACGGCAAGTTCCGGTTCGAGGAGCAGAAGAAGAAGGCCGAGACGCGCAAAAAAGCCAAGCGCATCGAGCTTAAGGAAATCAAGGTTCGTCCGAACATCGACGACCACGATTACGAAGTGAAGATGAAGGCGATTCACCGCTTCTTTGAAGAAGGCGATAAGGTGAAGGTCACGCTGCGCTTCCGTGGCCGTGAAATGGCGCACACGCACCTCGGCATGGAATTGCTCGATCGCATGCGTAACGAGCTCGATGGCATTGCAAAGGTCGAGCACGAACCGCGGTTTGAAGGCCGTCAGGTCGTCATGGTGATGGCGCCGCGCGGATAAACGCGCGCGTCAGCCCTCGTTCAGCTCAGGCAAGTTTAGCTGGCCGCGATAAGGAGTGTGTATGCGCGCGTTTCTGATCGCGGCCTTCGCCTTGGCTGCTTGTGCCCAAACACAGGCGCCGCCGCCGGCTGCGAACCTGCCCCAACACATCCTCGAAGATCTCGCTCAGCGCGAAGCCGCGCTGCGTGAGCCTGGCGTGGTTGCGGTCGCCATCGGCCAGACCGCCGACCTGGGCGGGGGCCTTCGCGTGCGCCCTCTCGAAGTCCTTGAAGACAGCCGCTGCCCGCAAAACGCCCGCTGCGTCTGGGCCGGCCGTCTGCGCGTGCGCGTCGCCGTCGAAGGCGCGGGCGAGCGGGAGGTCATTCTGGCCGAACCTGCGGTGGAAACGCCGCGCGGCGCGTTCGCCCTGGTGGCGGTAAGCCCTGGGCCTTGGACGGACTGGCCCGAGAGCCAGCGTCCGCCTTATCGCTTCGGCTTCCGCCGCGGGTGAGGCGTCCTCCGCCCAGGCCATTGCCGGCCCGGAACCCCTATGCTATCAGCCCCGCCTTCTTGGGTGGCCCGGCCTGTACGGCATGCCGTGGCGACCTTTTTCGCGTGGGTTTGCGCCCGCGCTTGATCCAAATGAGGATGAAATGCCGAAACTGAAGACCAAGAGCGGCGTCAAAAAACGCTTCAAGCTCACGGCCTCAGGCAAGGTGAAGGCCGGCCCCGCCGGCAAGCGCCACCGCCTGATCAGCCACAACGCCAAGTACATTCGTCAGAACCGCGGCACGTCGCTCCTGGCCAAGCCAGACGCCGATCGCGTGAAGCTGTGGATCCCTTACGGGCTCGACTGAGCCGTTTTTCCATTCTGAATCTGACGGAGAAGACCAATGGCTCGTGTCAAAGGGGGCGTCACCGCCCACGCACGCCACAAGAAAGTTCTGAAGAAGGCGAAGGGCTATTATGGCCGTCGCAAGAACACCTTCCGCGCCGCGAACGCTGCGGTCGAGAAGGCCGGCCTCTATGCCTACCGTGACCGTAAGGCCAAGAAGCGCAGCTTCCGCGCGCTCTGGATCGTGCGCATCAACGCGGCGGTGCGTGAAGAGGGCCTGACCTACTCGCGCTTCATCGCCGGCCTCGCGAAAGCAGGCATCGCACTCGACCGCAAGGTCATGGCCGACATCGCCATGAACGAACCGGCCGCGTTCAAGGGCCTGATCGCGCAAGCGCAAGGCGCGCTGAAGTAAGCTTCAGCGACAATGCGAACAAAAAAGAAGAGAGCGGCGAGACAATCGCCGCTCTCTTTGTGTTTGACGAGCGCTCTGCGCTTAGCGCCGGCGGCGATCGACGCCTTCTTGGGTCGAGACGCGGAGCGGGCGTTCTTCGAATGTGGCTTGATCCGATGGCGTCAGCACCGGGCGGCCCATCATGATGCCCATATTGATGGTCTGCTGAACGTAATAGGTTTCGCCTTCCTCGATCTCGAGGCGCAGCGTGTCCGTGACTTCACCGGAAATGTTGTACTCATGAACGCCCGGAGTCGTGGGGTGCACGAAATAGCGCCCGTTGCCTAAGCGCCCGACGCCTTCATCGCCTTCCCGCACAGAGAAGCTCAGCGCAGCCCCGGTAAAGCGGCTTGGGCGGAAAAACACGATTTGGCCTTGGCCTGCCGGCGGGCGGCCGACGATTTCAGAATACGCCGCCACATAGCCATCTTCTGCGGCGGGCGGTGTTGCTGCATCCGATGGTACGGACGCGTCTTGCGCGGTTGCTTCCGGAGCCGGCTCCGCAGCAGCAGCAGGCTCAGTCGCGGGCGCGGCCGCCGTTTCGGCGGCTGGCGTTTCCGTTGTTGTGTCTTGCGCGAAGGCGCTGGTGGCGCACGCGAAAGCCAGTGCGGCGCAGAGCGCCAGATGTTTTGTCTTCATGGTGTTTCCCCCTCCACGTTTGGTTCTGCTTCTGCAAGCGCAGCGGGCGCTTGCGGGACGATGACTTCGGTGGCGAGCCGCGCGGTGGCACGCACCCCGTGCTGAAACTCGATCTCGCCACCCTGGATGAACACGCCGACGACGCCGACGTACGGGATCATCGAGACGCCAGTAGATGTGGCCGAGCGATCCTCGCCATTTCCGAGGATCTGCATGCCGCGCAGGCGCACTTGCTGGCCGTTTATCTCGAGAAAGCGCCCGGCTAGAATGAGCTGGCCTTGACGGCCGCCAATGCCTGAGCGCTGCGCATCGATCACTTCGCCGCCGCCGACCGCGCCTGCGGGCACCGCAACTTCATTGTTGACCAGGATCGGCTCGACCAGCCGCAGCGCGAACGTGTCGCCGCGCTGGCTGGTTCGTGAGCTCAAAGGATCGACGATTTCGACATGGACCGTCACGCCGGCCGGGATGCGGAACGAGGGCGCTGCTGGAGCAGGGGCCGCGGAGGGATCGGCCGAGTCGCCGTCCTGAGCGACCGCGAAGCTTGCTGGCGCACACATCAAGGCGGCAGCCAAAAGCACCCGTTTCATGCATCTCCCCCTTTCCCAGGCGTAACACAGTCCAAAACCACCCGGCAAGGTTGCGGCGACGAAATGAATCCAGAGTCTGCGGCGGCGTCACAAATTGCTTCGGAGCGGGCGCCTCCGCTAAACACCGGCGATGAACGGCCAATCCACTGATCTTGCGGGTCTCGAAGCCGACCTGATGGCGCGCGTCACTGCCGCCAACGACGAAGCGTCGCTCGAAGCGCTGCGCGTTGATGCGCTCGGCAGGCAGGGCAGCATCTCCGCGCTGATGAAGAACCTGGGCGCCATGAGCCCGGACGAGCGCAAGACCTTCGGCGGCGCGCTCAACATTCTCAAAGACAAAGTCACCGAAGCGATCGTCACCAAGAAGGCGACGATGGCTGAGGCCGCGCTCGATCGTCAGCTGCAAAGCGAAGCGGTGGACGTGACGCTGCCGCCGGTGAAGCCGCGCTTGGGCACGATCCATCCGGTCAGCCAAGTGATGGAAGAACTCGCGGCGATCTTCGGCGAGATGGGCTTCTCAGTCGAAGAAGGCCCCGACATCGAGACCGACTTCAACAACTTCACCGCGCTCAATTTCCCGCCCAACCACCCGGCGCGCGAAACCCACGACACGTTCTTCCTTGATGCGAAGGGCGAGGACGGCGCGCGCAAAGTGCTGCGCACGCACACGAGCCCTGTGCAAGTGCGCACGATGCTGAAGCAGAAGCCGCCGATCCGCATGATCTGCATGGGGCGTACGTTTCGCAAAGATTCCGACGCCACGCACACGCCGATGTTCCACCAGATCGAAGGCCTCGTCATCGACGAGACGTCAACGATGGCTGATCTGAAGAGCGTGCTGATCGCCGCGATCAAAGCCTATTTCGAAGTCGATGACGTGAAGCTGCGCTTTCGCCCGCACCATTTCCCGTTCACCGAACCGAGCGCGGAAGTCGATGTTGGCTGCGATCGCTCCGGCGGCACGATCAAGATAGGCGCTGGCGATGATTGGCTGGAAATTCTCGGCTCCGGCATGGTGCACCCGAACGTGCTCAAAAGCTGCGGCATCGATCCCGAGAAATACCAAGGCTACGCCTTCGGCATGGGCATCGATCGCTTAGCCATGCTGAAATACGGCATGCCGGATTTGCGCGACTTCTTCGCGGCCGACACACGCTGGCTGAAGCATTACGGGTTCAGCCCGTATCTGCTGCCTGGCTTGGCGCAGGGAGTAGGCTGATGCGCGCTCTTCTGCTCTCGTCCTTCGCAATGCTGACTCTCGTCGCTTGCTCGCCATCCACACCGGCGCCTGCCGCCGCACCGACACGCAACGTCGACTATCGCGTGACAACCACGGCCAGCACCGCCGACCGGCGTTTCCTCGTGGAGTTCACATCGCTCTCGGATCGCGACATTTGCATCAGTGCGAATGACTGGCCTACTGCGGAGGGCGATCTGGGTCTGAACCGGACGATCGAGGCCGGAGATCAAGTTCAACGGGTCAGAGCGGGCGATACGCTGAGCGCGTTCGTTCGTTTCGATCAGCTTACGCCGGAGCAGCGCGACGGCGGCGTTAGCAATGTGGACTTCGCTCTTGAGCCGATCTTCTGCGGCAACGGTTTGTCACAATGAAATTCACGCTCTCCTGGCTCAAAGAGCATCTCGCGACTGAAGCGAGCATCGACGCCATCGTCGAAACCATGACCATGACTGGTCTGGAAGTCGAAGGCGTCGAGAATGCTGGCGAGAAGCTCAAGCCGTTCACCGTCGCCCGCATCATCAGCGCTGCGAAGCACCCGAACGCGGACAAGTTGCAAGTCTGCCAAGTCGAAACTGTTCAGGGCAAGCTCGAGATCGTCTGCGGCGCGCCGAACGCGCGCGCGGGCCTCGTCACCGCCTTCGCGCCGATTGGCACGACCATCCCGAGCTCCGGCATCACGCTGGAAGCGCGGCCCGTGCGCGGCGTCGTTTCCAACGGCATGCTCTGCTCCGGCGCCGAGCTTGAACTCGATACCGACGCTGACGGCATTCTCGAACTCGACGCTGACCTGAAAGTCGGCACGCCGCTGGCCGAAGCGCTCGGCCTCAACGATCCAGTGATCGACATCGAAGTCACGCCGAACCGACCCGATTGGCTCGGGGTCGCCGGCATCGCGCGCGATCTCGCGGCTGCAGGCGTCGGCAAGCAAACGACCAAGCCGGTGCTGCCCGTGCCGGGCCGTTACCCGTCGCCGCAAAAAGTCGCGACCGAAGCGCCGGAAGCGTGCCCGATGTTCGCCGGTCGCTTCATTCGCGGCGTGAAGAACGGTCCGTCGCCCGCATGGTTGCGACAGCGCCTGCGCGCCATCGGCCAAAAGCCGATCAGCGCTTTGGTCGACATCACCAATCTCATTACCCACGACCGCTCGCGCCCGCTGCACGTCTATGATGCGGCAAAGTTGAGCGGCGTCGTCCGCGCTCGCATGGGCCGGGAAGGCGAGAGCTTCAAAGCGCTCAACGGTAACGTCTACAACGTTACGCCAGCCATGTGCGTCATCGCCGACGATGAACGCGTGCTCGGGCTCGGCGGAATCATCGGCGGTGAATATTCCGGGGTCAGCGAAACGACGACGGACATTCTTGTCGAATGCGCCTTGTTCGACCCGACCATGATCCACCAAGCCGGCCGCGCGCTGACGCTCACCACTGACGCGCAGTACCGCTTCGCCCGCGGCGTCGATTCCGCGTTTGTCATACCCGGCATCGAACTCGCCACGCGCCTCATTCTCGATCTCTGCGGCGGCGAGCCGAGTGAGTTGGTCATCGCCGGCAAAGAACCCGAGCCGCCAAAGCCGATCACCTTCGATCCCGATCGCGTCCGCAAGCTCGCCGGCATCGACGTGAAGCCCACGCGCGTGCGCGCCGTGCTGAAAGATCTCGGCTTCGAAACCAGCGCCGAAGGCGAGGGCAAGAAGCTGATCGTGCAGCCGCCGACCTGGCGTCGCGATGTTGAAGGCAGCGCCGATCTTGTCGAAGAGGTCGCCCGCATCGAAGGCTTCGACAAATTGCCAACCAACCCGCCGCCGCGCGCCGCAGGCTTCCGCCCGCCGCCGGCAAGCGTCGGCGAAAGCCGCACGCGCCTCGCGCGCCGCGCCGCCGCATCGCAAGGCTACAACGAGGCCATCACCTGGAGCTTCTGCTCACGCGCGCAGGCGCAAGCCTTCGGCGGCGGCGGCGAAGAGATGCTTGTCGCCAACCCGATCGCATCCGATCTCGATTGCATGCGCCCGACCGCGCTGCCGCAACTCCTCGTCGCGGCGCAGCGCAATGCCGACCGCGGCTTCGACGATGCGCGCCTGTTTGAAGCCGGGCCGGCGTACGCCAACACTAACGATAGCGGCCAGCAACGGTCGCTCACCGCCGTCTGGCGCGCGCGTCCGCCGCGCCACTGGCGCGCTGCGCCGCAGCCGGACATTTTCGATGTGAAGCGCGATGTACTCTTCGTGCTCGAAGCGCTCGGCGCCCCGGTCGCATCGCTGCAGACGTCCAACGACGCCCCCGCGCATTGGCGTCCCGGCCGCACCGGCGCGCTCAAGCTCGGCCCGAAAGTCGTCGCTTATTATGGCGAAATCCATCCGCGTGCGCTGAAAGCCATCGACGTCGAGGCCCCGGCGCTCGCGTTCGAGATATTCCTCGATGCACTGCCCGCGCCGCGCGCGAAGGGGCGCACCAAAGCACCGCTCGAGAAGCTCGATTTGCAGCCGCTCACCCGCGACTTCGCTTTCATCGTCGACGACGGCACGCCCGCCGCCGACGTGGTGCGCGCAGCGCTCGGCGCCGATAAAGCGCTCATCACCGACGTGAACCTGTTCGACGTCTACCGCGGCGAACGCATGAGCGCCGGCAAGAAAAGCCTCGCGATCGAAGTCACGCTGCAGCCGCGCGAGAAAACGCTGACGGACGCCGATATCGAAGCGGCCACTGCCAAGATTGTGAGCGCGGTCATGAAAGCGACTGGCGGAACTCTCAGAGGTTAGGGATTGGGGAGCGCGAGCTTCAGTGGTCGCGCTCCTGTCCTTGAACGGTCGCGTACTTGTCCCACATCATGACCGCACGTCGGGACGGCCCGTTGTGCTTTCCATTGAGCGGGGACGGCCCCATAAGCGCCAAACGCGCTAAGGAGCAGTCCATGAACGCCTGGATCATGCTGGCGGCAGCCGGTTTTCTTGAAATCATTTGGGCTGTCGGCCTGAAGTACACGGACGGTTTCACCAAGACCGTGCCGAGCGCCATCACCATCACCGCCATGGTTGGATCGATGTGGTTGCTCGCGCAAGCGGCGCGCACGCTGCCGATCGGCACCGCTTACGCCGTCTGGACCGGGATTGGCGCCGTCGGTGCGGCGCTCCTCGGCATGATGCTCTTCTCCGAAAGCGCGAGCGCGGTGCGCTTGGGCTGCATCGGATTGATCGTGGCGGGGATTGTCGGCCTCAAGCTTTCGTCGAGCGCCTGAACCGTCTTGCCGGGCTCGCGCGCCTGACTAAAACGGCGCGCGAGGAGGGGCGCGATGCCTCTGATCCAGCGCAAGCACACGACCGCCAAAGCCTACGTTCACGATTGGCTTGAGCCCGATCAGCCGGGCGGCATCAATTTCTTTTCCGGCGCGATCATCATTCTTGTGATCGTGAGCCTGATCTCGCTCGCACTCGAAACTGAATTGCTGCGCGACGATTCCGGTATCGATCGCGGATTGCTGCCGCTGGTGCAGTGGCTCAACGTCGCCATCGTCTGGGTGTTTGCGATCGAGTTTGCTCTGCGCTTCTGGTCGGAGGGCGAGAACCCAGCCCATGCAGGCGTAATCGGTCGGCTCCGATTTCTGATCCAACCGGTGACTATCGCCGATGTGCTCGCGTTCGCGCCTGAGCTGGTCGCGATGATATTTTTCCCGGACACCACAGGCGCTTGGTTTCCAGCGCTGCGCGCGCTCCGGCTTTTCCGCCTGTTCAAGCTCGCCCGCTACGTGCCGGCATTCGCAATCGTCGGCGCTGCCGTGCGCCGCGCTTGGGCGCCGTTGATGGCCGCGCTCGCTGTCGCCGCCGCGCAGCTCTACATCGCCGCGATGCTGCTCTACTTCATCGAGGGCGATTCCAAACCGGAAGCGTTTGGCTCGATCGCGCGCGCCATGTGGTGGGCGATCGTGACGCTGACGACGGTCGGCTACGGCGATGTCTACCCCGAAACCGCTCTGGGCCGCTTCGCTGCAGGGCTGGTCGCGCTCGCCGGCGTCGGCATCGTGGCGCTGCCGACGGGTATTCTCGCGTCATCGTTCGCCGAAGAATTCCGCGAACGCCACGAAGCGTCAAAGCGCGCGCTCGAAGAGCGGCGCAAGAAATGATCAGAACGGATTGAGGCGGCGGCGGCGCGAGTAGGCGAGGTAGCCGATATTGGCGCCCAGCCGGAAGCCGACGCCCGCACGCATCGGCGCCAACGTCACGCCATTGCGCTCCTGATAGTTCACGCCCACGCCGCCGATGAAATAGGCCGTGCCTTCAACGCCTGGATAGCGGTGGAAGATGTCGTCGACGTTCTGCAGATTGTAGACGAGCGTGAATACCTTCGACGCGTTGCCGCCCGTGTCGAACCCGACTGACGGCCCCTGCCAATACACGCGCGTTACGCTGCTGCGGCTCTTCATGCGCAACCGCCCGTCGCCATAGCGCAGACCAACACCGATCGCGCCAGACCCTTCTTCGCCCTGGATGTAACCATTCGGCCGGCCGAGGTCTTCAAACACATGGCTCACAACAGCCGCCACGCCCTCAGCGCCCGCGCCGAAGAAGCGCTCTGCCGCAGCGACAATTTCCGGCTCGGTGTAAGTATCGTCGTTCTGCGCCAGCGCGCTCGCCGGCAATAGGGCGCTCGCGCCCAGACCTAAAGCCAAAGCGCGCCGTGAAATCTCATCGCTCATGATCGGTCACCCTCAACAAGCACGCCCCAAATATGTGGAGCGCAGCGCTGAGCGCAAGCTGAACGACCTAAAGCCCCGGCGCGACGCCGTCTTCGAAGCGTCCGATCGCCAGGAAGCGGTCGCGGCGTTGCTTGCGCAATTCGTCGGGGCTGAGCTTGCCGAGTTCGTCCAGAGCTTTCGCCACCGCCGCGCCCACAGTCGCCACCGCCGCTGCCGCCTCGCGGTGCGCGCCGCCAGGCGGCTCCTTCACGATCTGGTCGATCACCTTGAGGCCAAGCAGGTCTTGCGCGGTGATCTTCATCGCCGTGGCGGCTTCCTTGGCGCGCGCCGAATCTTTCCAGAGAATTGAAGCCGCGCCCTCGGGGCTGATCACCGAATAGATCGAGTGCTCCAGCATCAGCACCTTGTTTGCCGCTGCGATCGCGATCGCGCCGCCTGAGCCGCCTTCGCCAGCAATCACCGCCACCATCGGCACGCCCAGCGTGAGGCAGCGCTCAGTGGAACGCGCAATGGCTTCTGCTTGTCCGCGCTCTTCCGCGCCGATGCCGGGGTACGCGCCCGCTGTATCGACAAAGCTCAACACCGGCAGCGAAAACTTCTCGGCCAAATCCATAAGTCGCACGGCTTTGCGATAGCCCTCTGGGCGCGCCATGCCGAAATTGTGCTTCAAGCGATCAGCGGTGGTGCGACCTTTCTCATGGCCCATCACCAGAATGGGACGTCCCAAAAATTTGCCGGTGCCGCCGAGGATCGCAGCGTCCTCGCCGTAATTGCGGTCACCCGAGAGTTCGACGAAGTCGGTGACCAAAGCGGCCACGTAGTCGCGAAAGCGCGGCCGGTCTTGGTGCCGGGCGACTTGGGTTTTCTGCCAGGGATCGAGCTTGGCGTAGATCGCGGCGAGCTGGTTCTCGGCCTTAGTCTTCAGCCGCGAGAGCTCGACGCCCTGCGAGATCGCATCAGCGCCGGAGGCCTCGGCCAAGGCCTGAAGCTCCTCAATCTTGTTTTCGATCTCAGCGACCGGCTTTTCGAAGTCGAGATAGGTGCGCAAGGCGGCTCAAACCCCGGGCCGCGCGGCGGCCCACCCACTAAAACGCCGGACAATACCCACCCGGACCTTTGCTTCAAGGTAAAGCCCCAGCCAGTTTAGCCCGATTGCGCCCTGAGCCGGCGCAGATCATGCTGCGGACGCGAACAGAACAGGATCAGCCGCCGTGACCAAGCCCCCCCGCCAGTTTTTCGCCCCCCTGGCGAGCGGCGCCCCGCAGCCCTTGCTGGAACTGCCCGTGCGGCTGGAGCGCACCATTCACTTCGTCCCGGCGCATAACGAAAAGCTCCGCGCCCGCGTGGCCGACATGGCCAAGCAGGTCGATGTGATCCTGGCAAACCTTGAGGACGCCATCCCCGCCGACGCCAAAGAAGCGGCCCGCGCCGGCGCGATCGAGATGGGCAAGAGCTTTGATTTTGCGTCGGCGGGCGTCGGTTATTGGAGCCGCATCAACGCGCTGAACTCACCCTGGCACTTGGACGATGTCACCGAACTGGTCGCCGCCATCGGTAATCAGCTCGACGTCATCATGGTGCCGAAAGTCGAAGGCCCGTGGGACATCCATTACATGGACCAGCTGCTCGCGCTCTTGGAAGCCAAGCACGGCGTGAAGCGGCCGATCATGCTGCACGCGATCTTGGAAACCGCTCAAGGCGTCGCCAACGTCGAAGCCATTGCGGGCGCGAGTCCACGCATGCACGGCATTTGCCTGGGCCCCGCCGATCTTGCCGCATCGCGCAAAATGAAAACCACTCGCGTCGGCGGCGGCCATCCGGGCTATCGCGTGCTGAGCGATGCGGAAGCGGGCGTCACGGAGCGCGCTTCAGCGCAGCAGGATCTCTGGCACTACACCTTTGCGCGTATGGTCGATGCCTGCGTCATGCACGGCATCAAGCCGATGTACGGTCCATTCGGCGATTTCGCTGACGCCGCCGCCTGCGAACAGCAATTCCGCAACGCCTACCTCATGGGCTGCGTCGGCGCCTGGACGTTGCATCCTTCGCAAATCGAGATCGCTAAGCGCGTCTTCACGCCGGACATCGAAGAAGTGAAGCTAGCCAAACGCATGATCGACGCCATGCCGGACGGCACGGGAGTCGCGCTGGTTGACGGCAAGATGCTGGACGATGCGACTTGGAAGCAGGCTAAGGTGATCGTGGACCTGGCTAGGCTCGTCGCCGCCAGGGAGCCAGAAATGAAGGCCGCTTACGGTCTGTAGGTGCGCCTGCATCGTTCGCCGGCGCGTCGGCGTCTGGATCGGTCGGCGTAGGCGCGCGCAATTGCGGCCGCAAGCCGAACAAGAAGCGCAGCCACGGCGTGTGACGAACGAAGAGGTGATACGCCGCTAGTGGCAGTATTGTTGTTGCCGAGAGCAACACAGCCATTTCCAACGGCAGCGGCCATGCGCGCGAGACGATCAGGTCGGCGGTAATGATCAAAGCTGGCTGGTGCATCAGGTAGATTGGCAGGATGGCATCCGCCGCATAACGTGATGCGATGGTGGGCCGGTTCAACGCCCAATGCCCGAACGCCAACACGCCAAACAGCATGGTTGCGCCATAAAATCCGCGCGCGATCAGCCAGGGCAGCGCGCTCAGCTGATTGTGCAAGAACAACCATTCCAGCCCGCCGCTGAGCAGCATGAGCGAGCCAGCGGCGCACCAGAGCGGCAGCTTTATCGCATCCAACTGCCCGCTAAACTTCTCGCTCTTGCCGATCATCACGCCGAAGATGAAGAGCGGCAGAAATTTGAGGTGGGCCTGAAAGTCGGTGAAGAAGAGGTGGTCGCCTTGTGGGTTTTGCGGGCCCGCCGTTTCCAGAAACGCGAACCAGAGCATGGTCGCAGCGATCCAGACACCGACATGGACGCGGCTGATCGCCCGCTGCACCGCCGCAAACGCACGCGGCGCGCCCCACCAGAACACGCCAATCAGCACCGAATACGCAAAGAGATAGGGCAAGAACCATGCATGCGCGAATTGCGGCACGTGTGCGCCCATGTACGACACCGCGAACGGCGCCTCGTGCAGCATGTAGCTCAAATAGTCCTGTTGCGCATTCGCGCCGAGTTCATCGAGCCGCACGAAACGCTGCGGCGGCACCAGCACAACGACAGCGAAAACAAACGCGGTCAGCAGCCGCGCCGCGCGCTCTTGCACGAACGCCCCGAAACTCGGCCGCGACAACATGAAGCGAACGGCGATACCGCCGATCAAGAACACCAGTGACATTCGCCATGGCGTCAGCACGTTCAGAAGGTAGTCGGCCCAATAGCCGTGATGCACGCTGCTGACGCGCCAGAACTCGCGGCCCGTGTAGATCAGCAGAATGTGGTAAACGATCAGCAGCGTGAGGGCGACAACGCGTAAATGATCAACGTCGGCGCGCCTCGTTGCGGCGCTTGGTGTGTCCGCGTGCATCGCGTTTTCCTGACCCCCGCGCGTGGCACGGTAAAGCGGTTTCGCTCTGTGGGATTTGCGCCGCCCGTGATGCGGCAGTGACAGCCGTCACTACGCCCGCGCGTAACCTCGACTATCTCCGAAACAGGAGTGAAACGATGCAATCGAAATGCCTGCTCGGCCTGGTCACGGCGACGTTGTTCTATTTTGGATTGAGCGTGATGGCCGCTTCGAACGCGGGTTGGGCGTGACGTAGCAAATATTACGCACTAGCTTGCGCGAATGCGTATCAAATCTTTTCTTCTCGCCGCCGCTCTCCTCGCCACGCCCTCTTTGGCCCTCGCGCAACATCAACCGACCCGTGCTGAACAACAGCGCATCGATCGTATCCTGCGGCAGACGCCGCTGATCGACGGGCACAACGATTTGCCCTGGGAGATTAAGAGCAGTTTCGGCAACAACCTCGACGCCGTCGATCTCGACGCGGACACCCGCCAGCTCACACCGCCGCTACACACGGACATCCCGCGCCTGCGCCAAGGCCGCGTCGGCGCGCAATTCTGGTCCGTTTACGTGCCGGCGTCGCTGAAGGGGCTCGACGCCACGCAAGCCACGTTCGAGCAAATCGACCTAACGCGCCGCATGATCGCGCGTTATCCGCGCGCGTTCGAATTTGCCGATGGCGCCGACGATATCGTCCGCATCCACCGCGCCGGCCGGATCGCCTCCATGTTCGGCATGGAGGGTGGGGAGGCGATCAACAACAATCTGGCGCTGATCCGGGAGTTCCGCGCTTCCGGCGTCCTGTACATGACGCTCACGCATTCGCTCAACACCGATTGGGTCGATAGCGCCACAGATGCGCCGCGCCATGGCGGCCTCACACCCTTCGGCGAAGACGTGATCCGGGAGATGAACAGGGTCGGCATGCTTGTGGATTTGAGCCACGTCTCCGCCGAAGCGATGCGCGATGCGCTGCGTGTCACGTCGGCGCCCGTTATCTTTTCACACTCCTCCGCATTCGCCATCACGCCGCACCCGCGCAACGTTCCGGATGATGTGCTGCAACTCGTACGCCAAAATGGCGGCGTGGTAATGGTCAATTTCTTCCCGGCGTTCACCTCGACTGAAGTCTGGCAATGGGGTGCGCGCCGCGCGGCAGAGGAGGCGCGCTTGAAAGCGCTTAACCCCGCTGATCCCGCCGCGGTGACGGCGGGTGTCGCCGAATGGATTGCGGCAAACACGCGCCCGCAGATCGATGTAGGTGTGATCGCCGATCACATCGAACACATCGGGCGTGTCGCCGGGCGCGATCATGTCGGCATCGGCTCGGACTACGACGGCGTGCCCTGGCTGCCTCAAGGCTTGGAAGGCGTCGAAACCTATCCGAACCTCTTCGCGGAACTTATTCGCCGTGGCTGGAGCGATGCGGACCTCGCTAAGCTTGCAGGCGGCAACTTGCTGCGTGCGTTGCGGGCGGCGGAGCGTGTCGCCGCGCGCGACTAGGCTTGCGCTCTAGCGAAGAAATCATCGCGTCACAGGGGAAGCGTCGCGCGGTGTGCCGCGCGATCCCAGGCGGCCTGCCCGGAGAATGCGCTAAGCTATGCGACTTTGCATGGGCACAATCAGGCGTTTAGGCGCGACAATGGTCGCGATGGAGTTGAATTTGAGCTTCCGCGGCAGAACGCAATGAAGCGAAAGCGCGTTGTCATAATTGGCGGCGGCTACAGTGGTGTCGCGGTTGCGGCGCAGCTTGCTGCGCGCCCGCGCGCGCCGGAAATCACCGTTGTTGAACGCAGTAATCGCTTCGGCGCTGGCGTCGCCTATTCCACGGCCGAGCGCGCGCACCTGCTGAACGTCCGCGCGTCGAACATGAGTTTCTCTGTCGACGAGCCCGACGATTTCTCGCGCTGGTTAAAGTCTAAATCCGGCGCCACGCCCACGGCGTTCGCAAGCCGGCGTGCCTACGGTGAATACGCTGCGCAAAAATTCTCACAAGCGCGCGGCTTCTTCGGTCGCAAAATCAAAACTGTCCGCGGCGAAGCGGTTGCGTGCCGCCGGGAAGACGATGGATGGATCGTTGAACTGGCGTCCGGAAAATTGCTGAACGCTGACGCCGTCGTGCTTGCGATAGGCCACCGGCCGCCAGTGTCACTTCCGGTCTTTGAGAGCGCCGATATTGCGCTGATAAGCGCCTGGGACCGCGCCGCATTACGCCGCATCCCGCGCGGGGATGTGCTGTTGCTCGGCGCCGGCTTGACCATGGTGGACGTCGCCATCGCTCTGGCCGCGCATCGCAGGAGCGGCACTATCTATGCGCTCTCGCGCCGCGGGCTTACGCCGCGCCCGCACCTCGATCCGCATATTGCGCCGCCGCAAAACGAGATCGAGTTGCCGACGTCGCTTGCCGATGCTGTCTCGGCGTTTCGCGCTGAAGTGAAGCGCATGGCCGAGCAAGGCCAGCCTTGGCAATTTGCGATGGAACGGATGCGCCACCACACGGCCGCTTTCTGGCAGCGCCTCCCGCTCGAAGCGCAGCGCCGGTTTTTGCGCCACCTGCGGCCGTGGTGGGACGTGCACCGCCATCGCATGGCGCCGGAGATTGCGGCTCAGGTAGAGGCATTGAAGGCGAGTGGCCGCCTACGCGTGCTGGCGGGTGAAATCGTAAACGCCGAACGGCGTGGCCGTGCGTTCGTCGCGCAGCATCGCCAGCGCGGCAGCAGAGTGCGGCACAACATCGATGTCGCCGCCATCGTGAACTGCACTGGCGGCAATATGGATGTCGCGCGGACTGACGATCCGCTGTTGCTGCAGATGCTGAGCGATGGTGTTGTCCGCCCGAGCCCCAACGGACTCGGAATTGAACTCGATGCAGAGGCGCGGGCCATTGATGGCGCCGGGCGCCCACAACAGGACGTGTTCGTCATCGGCCCGCTCAGCCAAGGCGCCTACTGGGAATCGACGGCGGTTCCCGATCTGCGCGTTTGGGCCGCTGAAATAGCCAACCGTTTGGTCTGATCAGAAACAGATACGCCTCGCGTGCGGTGCGCCGATGCGCCTGCTATGCTTAATTTTCGCCTTGCGTGGGCTTCCGATTTGACGCGCCGCGCGCGCGTGGTTCTGTGCGTTGGCATGAAGACGCTTTGGACACGCGCGGCGCACTGGGCCGGTTACGATGGCGCGCGCGCGAACGTCCTCGATGTCGGTCGCGGCATCGCAATAGTTAGCGTCATCTATGGCCATGCGCTCGCGCCATGGTTCATGAGCGCTGGCGATAGTTTCAGCGAGGGCGCGTTCCTCCAATGGAAGTTCGGCGCCGCTTTCATGATGGTGTTCTTCTTCTTTCTTTCCGGCGTCGGCTGGCGGGAAAGCAAGTCGCTGGCGACAACTATGCGCCAGGCGCTGGCGCTGGTTATTCTCACGTGGATCGCAAGCGCGCTCTTTGACGTGCTGCGACTTGTCGCCACGCTTGGTGGTTTTGCCCAGGCTTTGGGGATTGCGCCACTTGATCCTGTACGCTTCGTGCGGGGCTTGGCGCGCATGGCGGTGTTCGGCGACCAATACTCGCTGACTGCGCTTTGGTTTCTGGTCGCCAGCGCTGTTGTGCGCGTGTTGGGCGCGCTCGCCATCCGCGTGGGCCCGAGCGCGTTGATCGCGCTCGCTGTGATGCTGCTGGCGCTCACTTTGGTTGCGACCGATCTAGGCTGGCGGAACATTTATCAGCTCAATCTTATCGGCGTCGCATTCGCGGCTTTCGTCGGCGGTCACTTCGCCCGTGATGTTGTTCACGCAATCGAGCGCAAGCCGGCCGCGGCTTATGCGCTGCTTCTCATTTGTGCTGCTGGCGCGGCCGGCACGTTTCACCTCAATGACGGTTGCCGTTGGAACATTACGGCGCAGTGCGGCCAGGCGTGGTTGGGTGACCGCTTTGGCGTTTCGATGGTGATCGGCCAGTTCGGCAATTTGCCGATGTTTTTTACAACGGCCATCTTTGGTATCGGGTTTGCGCTCGCGCTTTCCGTATTGTTGGCACGCTATGGCGCAATCGCGGGGGCGAAGCTTGAGACCTGGGGTCGCAACTCACTCAATCTGCTCATCGTCAATTCGCTGTTCTTGCACTTGCTGAACCCGCAAATTGAGCGATGGGTGATGCCGCGTATCGACGGGGAGGGGCCGATCTTTTTCATTGCTTTGTTGACCGCGACCATGGCGGCCAACCTTTGGGCCGTTCACGCGCTTGCCCGACCGCTACACAAACTGAATAGCTTCTCCACTGCACGGGCCGGCGACGTGGTGACCCTGGTCAGACGCCTTGGCGCAATGATTGCCGCGCGGCGTCCCGTTCGTGTATCGCAGGGGCATGAATAACGACGAGCCGAGCGCCGGGCGCTTCGAGGGCCGCACCCACATCCTGCCGGTGCGGATCTATTACGAGGACACCGACTTCACCGGCCTCGTCTATCACGCCAATTACCTGCGCTATTTCGAACGCGGCCGCAGCGATTTCCTCCGCGTGGCCGGCGTTCACCACAGCGATCTGTTGAACGGGCCCGAGCCGCTCGGCTTTGCCGTGAACCGGATCGCCCTCGAATTTTTGAAGCCGGCCCGGATCGACGACGCGTTGAGCGTCAGAACCGTCTTCGAAACGACGCGCGGTCCCCGCATTTTCATCACGCAGAGGCTGGAAAAAGCAGGTGAAACCCTGGTGACGGCAGAGGTTCAGGTCTGTTGCATTAGCCTCACGGGCCGGCCCCGAAAGCCGCCCGCCATGCTTTTGGAACGGCTTAAACCATTTCTAGAGCCATAGGCGTCCAGCTTTTGACAAACTATTACGGCTCTAAGCCGAGGTGGGGCGCGGCTGAATCATTGTAGCCGTGGATGCGGGAGCGAGCATGGAAGCCGGCGCAGAACAGATCACGGTCTGGACACTCTTTCTGGAAGCAGACCCCGTCGTGAAGGGCGTCATGCTGATTTTGGCCGTGGCCTCGATTTGGTCGTGGGCCATCGCGGTCGATAAATGGCTGCAGTTCGGCGATCTCGACGCGCAGGCGCGCAAGTTCGAGCGTGAGTTCTGGTCCGGCCGGTCGATGGACGATGTTGACGATCGCGGCGGCGATAAGCCTCGCGACGCGCTGGCCCGTGTTTATGCCGCCGCCGCGCGTGAGTTTCGCGAAGCGCGCCGGGCGGGGCTGGCGGGTGACGCCGGCCAGCAATTGCTCGATCGCGTCGATCGCCTGATGCAAGCGCAGATCTCGCGCGAGATGAGCCGCGCATCGCGCAACATTGGCTTTCTTGCCACCGTCGGCGCCTCGGCCCCGTTCATCGGGCTCTTCGGCACCGTGTGGGGCATCATGAACGCCTTCACCAACATCGCCGCGCAACAGCAAACCAATCTCGCTGTCGTCGCGCCCGGCATCGCCGAAGCGCTCTTTGCAACCGCGCTTGGCCTCGTCGCAGCCATCCCTGCAGTCATCTTCTACAACAAGTTTGCCGGCGATCTCGATCGCTTCGCTGATCGCTTGGAAACCTTCAGCGATGAAGTCGCCGCGCGCATGTCGCGCCGGCTCAGCGAGCGCGGCTAATGGCCGGCCTCGGCCCCAAAAGCGGGGGCGGCAGGCGCGGGCGCCGTTCGGCGCGGCGCGGCCGTCTGTCCGAAATCAACGTCACGCCGTTCGTGGACGTGATGCTTGTTCTGCTGATCGTGTTCATGGTCACCGCGCCGCTGCTGACAGTCTCGATCCCGATTGAGCTGCCGCGCACAGAAGCGAAGCAATCCGCCGCCGAAACTGATCCGCTCTCGATCACCATTCAGAACGACGGCGTGATTTATCTGCAGGAAACGCAAGTCACGCTCGAAGAGCTCGTGCCGCGGCTGCGCGCCATTTCCAACGAAGGCTACGATCGCGCGATCTACATTCGCGGCGACGCGCGTACCTCTTGGGACACAATGGCCGAAGTCTTGGCGAGCGTGAGTTCGGCAGGCTTCCGCAAACTGCAGCTCGTCACTGATACCGACGAAGACCGCCCCGCGGCAGGGAGACGATGATCCCATGCGGGCCGGCTTGGTCGTCTCCATTATTGGTCACGTCGGCGCGGTGTTGATGACAATGCTGGCGTGGGAGGCGCGCGGCGGTTTGGAAACGCAAGGCGCGGCCATCGTGCCAATCGAGATCGTCGACATCTCGACGGAAACAAACGTCCGCGCGCTCGCCATGGATGTGCCGGACGAAGAAGTCTCTGCCGCCGAGGAAGACACGGTCAGCGCGGAGCAAACAGCGCCGACGCCCTCGCCAACGGCCCCGCCGCGGCGCCCGCCGCCGCGCCCGCAGGACGATAATTTCGATCTCTCTGACGCCAGCGACTTCATCGATCGCTCCCGCGATCCGGGCCAGCGCCGTGAGCGCGGCGATACGGCGGATCGGAACCAGCGCGGCGCGGGCCGCGGAACCGCCGAAACCGCCTCGCTGGAATCGCGCATCGCCTCGATCTCAAGCGCCGCGCTGAATCGGTGCTGGCGTTCCGTTGCTGACCTGCCAGACCCGGAACGCCTGAGTGTCACCGTTTCGATACGTCTCAACCGCGATGGCAGCCTCAGCGGGCAGCCGCGGGTCATTCGCCCCACCAATTACACATTCGATCCGTTGATGACCGAGGCCGTAAACCGTGCGTTGCGCGCGGTGCGCACCTGCGATCCGATCGACCGTTTGCCGGAAGACCCGATCGTCGGCGAAGCCTATGATCTTTGGCGGGACCAGGAAGTCACGTTCGAGCTGGAACAATGAAGAGAGCAGAAGCCATGATCCGGAACTTTCTGACGGCCTGCGCCGTCATCATTGCGACCGCTCTCGCCGCTCCGGCGCACGCTCAGGTGCGCGTCAGCGTCACCGAGGGCCACCTCAACCCGATGCCGATTGCGGTGGTGGATTTCCTTGGGCCGAACACACCAGCGCAGCAGGTTGGGCGCGATGTCGCCGGCGTCATTCGCGCTAACCTCGAGCGCTCCGCGCTCTTCCGCCCGATCGCCTCTAGCGCCTTCATCGAGCGCATCCAGGCGCTGGAAGTGCCGCCGCGCTTCGCCGACTGGAAGATCATCGACGCACAAGGCCTCGTCGTCGGCCAAGTCACGCCGCTCTCCGATGGCCGTATCCGCATTGATTTCCGCCTGTACGACGTGTTCGCCGAGCAGCAGCTCACCGGCTTCAGCTATACGACCACGCCAGATAATTGGCGCCGCATCGCTCACAAAATTTCCGACCGCATCTACGAGCAGCTCACTGGCGAGCGCGGCTATTTCGACACGCGCATCGTTTTCGTCTCCGAGAGCGGCCCGCGCACGAACCGCGTGAAGCGGCTGATGATCATGGATCAGGACGGCGCCAATCCGTTCTTCTTGACCGGGTCCGACGCGATGGTGCTGACGCCGCGTTTCTCGCCCTCGACGCAAATGATCACCTACATGAGCTTCGAGACCGGCGCGCCGCGCGTGTTCCTCTACAATCTCGAAACCAATCGCCGCGAAGTGCTGGGGGATTTTCCGGGCATGACGTTCTCGCCGCGCTTCTCGCCGAACGGGCAGGGCATCGTCTTTACGCTCGATATGAACGGCAATTCCGAGATATTCACGATGGATCTGCGCAGTCGTTCGCGGCAGCGCCTCACCAACAGCGCTGCGATCGATACCTCGCCGAGCTATTCGCCTGACGGCAGCCAGATCGTCTTCACGTCGGATCGCGGCGGCTCTCCGCAGCTTTACGTGATGAACTCTGATGGCTCGGGCCAGCGCCGTGTCAGCTTTGGCCAAGGACGCTATTCGACGCCGGTGTGGTCGCCGCGCGGCGATCTCATCGCCTTTACACGTGAAGGTGGCGGCCGCTTCGCGATCGGCGTGATGCGTCCTGATGGTTCTGGTGAACGCATTCTCACCGAGTCGTATCTCGACGAAGCGCCCACTTGGTCGCCAAATGGGCGAGTGATTATGTTCTTCCGCGAAGGCCGCGGGACCGGCGCGCGTTTATGGTCTGTTGACCTTACTGGACGGAATCTACGTCAGATTCCCACGCAAACAGACGCTTCTGACCCTGCCTGGTCGCCGCTTTTGCCGTGATCGGAACACGATTGTTTGGTAGGAACCATGTCGGTAAGGTTTGCATTCTTGAGCCGGGGGTACGGTGTTCGCCGAATGCGCCGCTGATTAGGGGAGAATTATCCTTATGCGTAAGTTTGTAGTTGCACTCGCGGCCGTTGCCGCACTCGCTGCGTGCGCCAGCCGCCCGCCTGCCGAAACCACCCCGCCGACCAACAACACGAGCCCGCCGGTTGAACAGCCGCGTGGCCCGGTTGCCGGCTCCGCGGAAGACTTCCGCGTCTCCGTCGGTGACCGCGTCTTCTTTGGTTATGATCGCTTCGATCTGACGCCGGAAGCTCGATCGGTGCTTGAGCGCCAAGCTGCCTGGCTGCAGCGCTACCAGAACGTCCGCGTTCTCGTCGCCGGCAATGCCGACGAACGCGGCACCCGCGAATACAACCTCGCTCTCGGCGCGCGCCGCGCCGCCGCTGCGAAGGATTATCTGGTCTCGCTCGGCGTCGCCGCGAACCGCCTCGAAACCGTGTCCTACGGCAAAGAGCGTCCGCTCGATGCGCGCTCGAACGAAGAGGCCTGGAGTGTGAACCGAAACGCACACACGCAGATCGTTAGCGGCGCTGTCTCGTAAGCGCCCAAATTTAGCCCGGACGTGGGATAAAGTTTCGGCCATGCTTCATCGTTCGGCCCATCCAGTACGGACCCGGCTCGCGGCGTGTTTCGCCGCGGCCGGGCTTTTTTTTGCAGCCACTGCTTCGGCACAAACCTCGCTGCCGCCTCCAAACGTGCCTGTCGGCGCTGAGGCGCGGCAGGACCGTATCGAGGAACTTGAGCGGCAATTGCGCGAGCAAACCGCCGAGAATGAGCGCGTTCAGTACGAGCTTAATCAGGCGCAGCGCGAAATTACACGGTTGCGCGGCATGGTTGGCGAACTCGCCGGAGTGAACCAGCAACTCACTACGCCGCCGCCGTCGGACGCTGCCGTCCCACCCGCGACGGAGGGCGCCAATCCCGCGCCTACGACGCTCAATGGCGCACAGCGCAACGCCACCGGAACCCTGGGCACGATGCCAGCCGCCACGCCCGTGCCGTCTGCCCCGCGCGACGCTGGCGCCGAATACACCCGCGCGCGCCAGCTTCTGAACAACGGCCAGCTCGCAGAAGCGGAAGCAGCGCTTTCGTCTTTCCTGGAGGAATTCCCGAACGCCGAGACCGCAGCAGATGCGCGTTTCTGGTTCGCCTTCACGCTTGCGGCGCGCAATAACCACACCGATGCCGCCGCCAATTTCGTCCAGTACTTGCAGGCTAACCGCAACGCGCCGCGCGCCGCGGAAGCGCAAGTGCGTCTCGGCATGGCGCTCGTCAACATGGGCGACACCCGCCGCGGCTGTAGCGCCTTCTCATCGCTGGCACGCCAATATCCAAACGCGCCGCGCAACGTGCGCGATCTGGCCGCCCGCGAAGCCCGCGCCGCCAACTGCGCCGCTTAAAGCCGTAAAGCCATGCTCGATCGGCTGACGATCGAGCGCATCGACGCGATCGCGGGCGAGGGGCCGATCCTCGTTGCACTCTCGGGCGGCGGAGATTCCGTCGCGCTATTGCATCTGCTGGCCGAACAATTGGGTGCAGCGCGTCTCCGTGCCGTCGTCGTCGATCATGCGCTCCGCGTTGGTTCGCATTTGGATGCGGCTCGTGCCCAGTCGATTGCCGAAGCGCTCGGCGTTCACGCTGAAATCGCGACATTGAGTTGGCCGCGGGGCGTGAAAGCTGGGCAGGCTTCCGCGCGAGAACAACGTTATCGTGCCCTCGGAAATGTAGCCCGGCGTCTTCGCTCTTCCGTTCTCGTCACAGGCCACACGCGCGACGATCAAGCCGAGACGGTTCTAATCCGCGCCGCGCGCGGCAGTTCATGGCGTGGCTTGGCCGGCATGCGGGCGTTCACACCTTTGCCGCTTTGGCCCGAAGGGCGCGGCGTCTGGCTCGCCCGTCCGCTTTTGAGTGCCAGGCGTGAAGCGTTGCGGGAGGTGCTTCGCTTGCGCGGCGCTGATTGGATCGAAGATCCAGCGAACGCGAATCCAGATTTTGCGCGTGTCCGCGCGCGTGAGGCGCTCGCCGCCGCGCTATTCGATCCAATGCGATTGGCTGCTCTGGCCGAACGCCTGGCCCCGCGGGCCCAAGCGCTCGATGACGCAGTGTTCGATCTCATTCAACACAGCGTCCGTTACGATGGCGACGCCATGATCGTCGACGCCGAAGCCTGGGGTGCCAGCCCCGCCGTCCGTGCGCGCGCACTGAGTGTGTTGCTGGCCGCCGCAGGCGCTCAGCAACGGGTGGCCGATGCCGCCCCAGATCAGAACGTGACCCGTTCGTTTACCCGCGCTGGCGCGCTGGTGCGGCCGGCGCCGGGAGCTTTTCGCATCACCCGCGATCCGGGCGCATTAGCGGGCCGGGCGGACGGCGCAAAGCCGCCGCCGGCGCTGCCGCTGCCAGTCGGGGAGGAGACAGTGTGGGATGCGCGCCTCGCGCTCGCGATGAGGGAACCTGGGTGGGCGGTCATCGTCGAAGTCGGCCGGCCAGTGCTCGCGCGCGGCGCTGAACGGCAATCCGTTGCGGCGTCTGGCGCGTATTGGCTGCTTAAGTCCCGCGTGGAGCACCTTTTGGGCCGCATTAACGACACGAAAACCCATTGAACTTTGTGGCTTGGCGTTCACCCGGCCTTGACGCGCTTCATGGCAGTAAGGGGTGTTCAGCCTGGGCTACGGTCCCTATCTTGCTGAATGAAATGTTTCCGCGCCTAAGTACGGCGCGCGTGGCCAGAAGGTCGGTTGATGCCAATCCGTTCATTGCTGATTTGGGGCGCAGTCGCCCTCATTCTTGTTGTGCTCGTGACCGTCCTCCAGGGCGGTAACAACCAGCGCGGCGCGACAGAGATGTCGTACTCGCAGCTGATTGACCGTGTTGAAGCGGGCGAGATTTCCACCGTCTCCACGCAAGGCGATTCACTGCTCAGCACCGCCAAGGATGGCAAGAGCAGCTTCATCACGTATCTGCCGTCGGGCACGATGGCCAACGTGGTCGAGCGCCTCGATCAAGCTAATGTCGAAGTGAAGACAGAGCGCCCTAAGCAAGGTCCCAACATTGGCGATCTCTTGCTCGCGATCCTGCCGATGCTGCTGCTGATCGGCGCCTGGTTCTTCTTCATGCGTCAGATGCAGGGCGGCGGTCGCGGCGGCGCCATGGGCTTTGGCCGCTCGAAGGCGAAGCTCCTGACCGAAGCCAAAGGCCGGATCACGTTTGAGGACGTCGCCGGTATCGACGAAGCCAAGGAAGAACTCGGCGAGATCGTCGAGTTCCTGAAAGACCCAGGCAAGTTCCAACGCCTGGGCGGTAAGATTCCAAAAGGCGCGCTGCTCGTCGGCCCGCCTGGCACTGGTAAGACGCTGCTCGCCCGCGCCATCGCCGGCGAAGCGAACGTGCCGTTCTTCTCGATCTCCGGTTCGGACTTCGTCGAAATGTTCGTCGGCGTCGGCGCCAGCCGCGTGCGCGACATGTTCGAGCAAGCCAAGAAGAACGCGCCGTGCATCATCTTCATCGACGAAATCGACGCTGTCGGTCGTCACCGCGGCGCCGGCCTAGGCGGCGGCAACGATGAGCGCGAACAAACGCTCAACCAATTGCTCGTCGAGATGGACGGGTTTGAAGCCAATGAAGGCATCATCCTCATCGCCGCGACCAACCGCCCTGACGTTCTCGATCCGGCGCTGCTGCGTCCGGGCCGCTTCGATCGTCAGATCGTAGTCGGCAATCCTGACTTGGGCGGCCGCGAAAAAATTCTCCGCGTCCACACCCGCAATGTGCCGGTGGCGCAGGGCGTCGATCTCAAGACCATCGCGCGCGGCACACCGGGCTTCTCTGGCGCCGATCTCGCGAACCTCGTCAACGAAGCAGCTTTGCTTGCGGCCCGCCGCGGCAAGCGCGTCGTGACGACGAAAGAGTTCGAGGACGCGAAGGACAAAGTCATGATGGGCGCCGAGCGGCGCTCTATGGTGATGAGCGAAAGCGAAAAGCAGCTGACGGCCTGGCACGAAGCTGGCCACGCCATCGTCGCGATCGAAGTTCCGGAATCTGATCCGGTGCATAAAGCCACGATCATCCCGCGCGGCCGTGCGCTCGGCATGGTGATGCAGCTGCCTGAAAGCGATCGCTACTCGATGAACTTCACGCAGATGACTTCGCGTCTCGCGGTGATGATGGGCGGTCGTGTCGCCGAAGAACTCCACTTCGGCAAAGACAAGGTCACGTCCGGGGCCGCGTCCGACATCTCCGCCGCCACGCGCCTCGCGCGCATGATGGTGACGCGCTGGGGCTATTCGGACGAACTCGGCTTTGTGTCCTACGGCGACAATGGCGATGACGTTTTCCTCGGCATGCAAGTCGGCCGCACGCAGAACGTCGCCGAAGCCACCGCGCAAAAGATCGATGCGGAAGTGAAGCGCCTGGTTGACCTTGGCTACAACGAAGCCAAGCGCATTCTCACTGATAAAGCCGAAGAGCATAAGCGCCTGGCCGAAGCGCTGCTCGAATACGAAACGCTGAGCGGCGACGAGATCGCGGCCGTGCTCCGCGGCGAAAAGCTTGATCGCCCTGAAGATACCCCCTCGACGCCGTCAGCGCCGACGCCGGCGCTCCCGGTCACCGACGAAGACGAAGCGCCCGCGACGGGCTCCCCCGGATGGGGCGGCGCCCAGCCTCAAGGGGCCTAAAAACAACAAACCGCCGGCCCCCCAAAGGCCGGCGGTTTTGTTTTGGGGCTTTGGCGCTCGGCGACTAGGGTGGGGTCGAGGGAGGTTCGCCCATGCTCGCATCATCCACCGCAACTGTCCTTGTCGGCACCGCAAAGCCGGAGATCGCGAAAGCGTTTTACGGCGAAACGCTTGGCCTGAAGTTTCTGCACGAAGACCAGTTCGCCGCTGTGTTTGAGACCAAGAATCTCAAGATCCGCGTTTCGAAGACGCCAGCCGTTGTGCCTGCGCCGTATGCGATCTTGGCATTCGATGTGAGCGACATGGAAAAATCGGTCGACGCTCTCGCCGCCAAGGGCATCGTCTTCGCGCGCTTCGGCTTTCTGCCGCAGGACGCGAAGGGAATCTGGAGCGCACCCGACGGCACAAAGGTCGCCTGGTTTCACGATCCGGATTTGAACATGCTGAGCTTGGTGCAGCCGGCGTAGGGGCGGGGAGCGCAAAATTCAGAGCGCCGCCGCCAAATCCTCAACGATCTTCGTCCACCCCGCCTGCGTACGCTCCGCATACTCAGCCCAATCTGGATGCAGCGCGTGCGTCAGCGTCAGCACGCAGCCGTCTCCATCCGGCGCGATCTCGGTCGTCACGACACTTAAATCGCCTTGCTCCTGATCGACGCCCCAGGTGAAGACAAGCCGGCGTGGCCGATCGATCTCCCGATACGTGCCAGTGTGATCGATCTCAGTGCCGCCGCGCGTGACGCGATAATGAAATGCGCCGCCAACGCGCAGATCATTCTCTAAACTCACCACCTGTTCATCGCGCAGATGCGGCCCGAACATGAAGCGTCCGATCCAAACCGGATCGAGCCACGCGTCAAACACGCGCTCCGCCGAAGCGGCAAAGCGGCGTTCGACACGGATCACCGGCGCGCTCACGCCGCGCCTTCGTAAGCTTCGTGTGCGGCGAGAACATCGGCCCAGAAGCGGTTTGTTGGTTTGCCGTCCAATACGCCCACCAGCGTCTCAACATGCGCCGTCCAGCCGCCGGCGAAGTCACGCAGCGCCGCGTTGGTGTCGATTTTTGAGTGCGTCAGTGTGAGCAGGGTCTCGTGGCCAATCGCTTTGAACTCGAACCGCACTTCAGAAACAGCCTCGTTGCCATCGCCCCACGTGATCGCCAGCACGTGCGGCGGATCGAACGCAAGCACACGCCCGGTCATCGGAAACTCACCGGTCTCCATCTGCTTCCAGCGCTCGGGCGGCTTTTCAGTCGTGATGTTGCGATGCGCGAACAGGATCGAGAACGCTTGCCCGTTCGCGCTCAGCGTATCGCCGCCGGTAAACCAGCGCGCGCGCTTCTCCCCATCGACAAAATAGCTCCACACCCGGTGGATCGGCGCCTTCAGGCGCCGTTCGAGAACGAACGTGTCGGGCGCGGTAAAGCGGCCAAGCTCCATGATCTACTCCTTCAGTCTTTGTGCTCAGCCAAGGCGCGTTCGAGCGCGTCGAGGCTGCTGTTCCAGAATGTGCGTTGCTGTTCGATCCATTGAGCGGCCTCGTCGAGGGGCTTCGGATTGAGCGAAAGGAAATGCTCGCGGCCGGCCTTGCGGCGCCGCACCAACTCGGCGCGCTCCAGCATTTGGATGTGCTTGGACACGGCATTGAGCGACATCGCGAACGGCGCTGCGATTTCGGTCACCCGCGCCTCGCCGCTGGTGAGCCGGTTCAAGATCGCGCGGCGCGTCGGATCCGAGAGGGCCAGCATGGTCGCGTCGAGGGCTGCTATTCGCATATTCAACTAATAGGTTGAATATCTTTCTGCGTCAACCCCGCACTGGCCCGCGGCCAGCGGATCAGTTACAGCCCACCAACGTTTTCAGATTCACTTGAGGCAACACATGGCCGCGCTCATCGCCATCGGCGTCTTCATCGTCGCCATTTTCCTACTCAATTTGGTCGAGTTCGGTCGTCTCGACTAAGCCTGCCGCTTCAGCAGCGCCGCCAAATATTGCGCGCCGCTGATCAGCGCCAACGCCGCCGCAGCCCAGAGCAGCAGGCGCGCGCCCCAGAATAAGCCAATCACCAACGCCGCAGACTGCTGCAACAGCGCTGCCGTCTGGAACGCTAGAAACGCGGCGACGCCCGCCATCTCAGCCGCTGCTTTCCATTTGCCGAGCTGGCTCACTGGCAGCGTTTTGCCTTGCGCCGCGATGCCTTCGCGCAAACCGGCAACGGCAACGTCCCGCCCCAAGATCAGCACCGCCGCCACAACCAACTGCATCGGCAGCGCCGCATACGCGAGCGCCACCAGTATGCAGGTGATCAGCACCTTATCCGCCGAATGATCGAGTGCGGCGCCGAGCGGTGTCACCGCGTCGTACTTGCGCGCGATCCAGCCATCGAGCCAATCGGTGACCGCCGCGAGCACGAACAGCAAAAAGCCCAGCGCGTAGATGAGCCCCGCAAGCGTCGGATCGCTGTGCGTTACAGTCGCGCCCCACAGCACCAGCGCCGCAACCACCGGCCCCATGACGATGCGAAACACCGTCAGCACTGTCGGCAGCTTCTTCATCAAGCTGCCGGACGCCTCAGCGTTTGTTGTCGTTGAAGAAGTCATAGATGCGCTTTGCCAATTCTGTGTTCACGCCCTCGACTGCTTCCAGTTCCGCCAACGCCGCGCGTGAAACGCCGCGCGCTGAGCCGAATCGGTCGAGCAACGCGCGCTTGCGGGCAGGGCCGATGCCGCCGATTTCGTCGAGCGGGTTCTTGGCGATGCCGGCTTTGCGTTTGCCGCGATGTGCGCCGATGGCGAAGCGGTGCGCTTCGTCGCGGAGCCGTTGCAGGTAGTAGAGGACAGGGCTTTTCTCGTCGAGCCGGAACGCCGGCTTGTTCGGGATGAAGAAGCGCTCGCGCCCCGCGTCGCGATCTACGCCCTTGGCGATGCCCGCGATAACGATGCGGTTCTTCAAACCAAGCTCCTCCAACGCTTCAAGCGCCGCGTTGAGTTGTCCGTCGCCGCCATCGATCAAAACCAGATCCGGCCACGCGCCAAACTTGGTTTCGCGCTCGCCGTCATCGCGTTCCTTGGAGAAATCGACGCCGCCGTCGGCAATCTCTCCCCCTCTCCCTTGCTGAGCCGGGGGGTGAGGGGCGTTCGAACTCTCAGGCGGTGTCTCGTCGGAACGCCTCTCCACCCCTAACCCCTCCTCCGCAAAGGAGGAAGAGGGGGATTCGCGCTCCGCCAACATCCGCGCAAATCTGCGCCGGATCATCGCCTTCATCATTGCGAAGTCGTCGCCGTTGAACTCGTCCGACTTCATGTTGAACTTGCGGTACTGGTTCTTCACGAACCCATCAGGCCCCGCGACAATCATCGCGCCAAGCGCGTTCGTGCCTTGGATGTGGCTGTTGTCGTAAACCTCGATCCGCTCCGGCCGTTGTGGCAGGCCAAACACCTCCGCCACGCCATCAAGCAACTTGGCCACGCTGCCCGTCTCCGCCATGCGCCGGCCCAACGCTTCGCGTGCATTCAGCAAAGCTGCATCCACAATCTCGCGCTTCTCACCGCGTTCGGGCTTGCGAATTTCAATCTTGCACTCGGCCCGCAGGCACAGCGCTTCTTCGAGCAATGCACTATCCGTCGGCTGGACATTGGTCAGCACCAGTTTCGGCGGTTCGCGATCATCGTAAAATTGCGCGATGAAGGCCGCGAGAATGTCTTCTGGCGTTTCCTCCGCGCCGTGACGTGGGAAGTAGGCGCGGTTGCCCCAGTTCTGGCCCGCGCGGAAGAAGAACACTTGGATGCAGCTCTGCCCACCTTCGCAATAGAGCGCAAACACATCCGCTTCATCGAACGTGCTCGGATTGATACCTTGCGAAGCGCGCACTGAAGCCAAGGCTCGAATGCGGTTGCGCAACCGCGCCGCATGCTCGAATTCCAGTTGGTCCGAAGCTTCCCGCATCTCTACAGCAAGACGATCCTGCAACGCTGCCGATCGCCCTTCCAGGAAATCGACGGAATCTTTCACTAGCCCTTTGTATTCTTCACCGCTGACCAGATCGACGCACGGCGCCGAGCAGCGTTTGATCTGATAAAGCATGCACGGACGCGTCCGCCCGGAATACGTCGAGTCAGAACACGAGCGCAGCAAGAATGCCTTCTGCAACGTGTTGAGCGTGCGGTTCACTGCACCGGCGCTTGCAAACGGTCCGTAGAACTTGCCTTTGAAACTTTTCGCACCGCGATGCTTTTGCAAAGCCGGCGCGTCATGATCCATGCGGATGGCGATGTACGGGAAGCTTTTGTCATCCCGCATCAGCACATTGTACCGCGGCCGCAGCCGCTTGATCATGTTCGTCTCGAGCAGCAGCGCTTCGGTTTCCGTCGCCGTGACGATCACCTCGAGCGACACCGTCTGATGGATCATCCGGTAAACAGCGTTCGTATGCGCGCGCCCTTGCGCGTATTGCCCGACGCGGTTCTTGAGATTCTTCGCTTTGCCGACGTAGAGCACCTCGCCATCGCCGCCGAGCATGCGGTAGACGCCCGGCTTCGTCGGCAGCCGCGTCCACGCATCGCGGATCGCCTCCACGCCCTTCATTTCGGGGCGCGGTGCGTCTTCGCCCGGCAACTCGGTTAGCGGGGGCAGGGTGGGTTTGTCGGCGCCGCTCATGGGGATCGTCAGTGTAGCGTAGCAGATGGGGCCGCGCGCGGCTTGATCCCAGGGGCGCCTGGCTCTAGCCCTCTTCCGTGCCCAGAAAGGGAGAGCTGGATGCGCGGATTTCTGCTCGGCGTCGCGCTCGCGGTAGCCGCGATCACGGGCAGCGCCGCCGCGCAGGACGATCACCGCCGCCTGACTTTGGGCTATCTCGAACACGGCCTGCAGCGCCATGCCGCGCTCGGTTATGCGCCTGATCGGACCGTGCCGGATATCACCGAATCGCTTGAACTCGATCGGCCGTTTCTGTGGTCAGTCTATCTCGAAGCCGGCGTGAATTATCGCGTCTACGGCGCATGCGATAACGATTGCAGCGACCTCGACATGGAGATTTACGGTGTTGATGGCCGCTTTATCGAACGCGACGCCGCCCGCGATGACACCCCTTATGTTCAGCTGACGCCGGCGCAATCCGGCCGGCACTATGTGCGCCTCTGGCTCTACGAATGCAGCGCAGAACCCTGTTGGGTTGCCGCCCGCGTCGTCTCCGGCGGCCGCCCGGCGGGGCGGGTTGAATGAACCGCGACCGCATGCCTTATCGACCCGCCGCCCACCTGAGCCCAGGTTCTGTCCATGGATGATGCGTCTCCCACGGCTTTCAAAGCCCGCTTCGAAGCGCCGGACCCGCTGGCCTGCGAAACCATGAAGGATGTCCGCGCCGGCGTGGACGAGATCGATCGGATGCTGGTCGCGCTCATCACCCGCCGCCAGGGCTATATGGACGCCGCCGCCCGCATCAAGCCGAACCGCAACGTCGTGCGCGACGAAGCCCGCATCCAGCAAGTGCTTGATAATGTGAAGGCCGAAGCAGAGAAGCGCGGCCTCTCCTGGTCGATCGCCGAGCCGGTCTGGCGCGAGATGATGGAACGCTGCATCGCTTACGAATTCGATGTCTGGGACCGCACGCGCACCTGAGTTCCGTCGCGTGTTTGACGGTATTGCTGCATCCTCCGGCTGACGCGGCCGCTTCCTTCATGTTAACCCAGTCTAGCTGGGGAGGCTGTCGTCCGGGGCCGGGTGATGGCGTTGAATTTTATAGTAAAGGTTCGCGCGCGGCGCGAGGCCGGCGTGCGCGATGCAAGCGCACATGGTCGTTCATGGCGCGCGTTCAGCGTCGATGATAAGGCCTTTCCTTCGGGGGACGGCGTATGAGGTGGTTCTTAGGGTTGGTGCTGGTGATCGCGCTCATAACGGGCGCGCTCTATGGCGTCGGCCGTTTCCTGCTCCCCAACGCACTCGACGTGACCCGCACGACGCAAGTTGAGCGCCCGCGCGCCTCCGTGTTCGCGATGATCAACGACCTCAACATTGCCCGCGAGTGGTCGCCCTATAATGCGCGTGATCCGGATGCCGAGTACGCCATTTCGCCCGAACCGGGCGCTGGCCAAACCATGCGCTGGTCCTCCAATCTGCGCGAAGTCGGCTCCGGCCGCATGTCGATCGTGCGCTCGATGGAGAATGAGTCGGTCGAGAGCATCATCGAGATCGGCGAGCGCGCAACGCTGAATTCTCACGTCGAGCTGGCGCCTGTCGAAGGCCAAACGGCCGTCGCTTGGTCGGTGTCGGCCATGTGCGCCGAGGGCTGGATCAACGTTCCCTGCCGCTACATGAACCTGATCATGCGCTCCACCATCGAGAAAGATCTCGATAGCGGCCTCGCGCGCCTGAAGGATCGCGCCGAGCAGCTGCCGCCGTACGATTTCGAAGGATTCGACATCGTCGCACTGCCAGTCGCTCCGCAGGACGTGATGTTCGTTGATGTCACTCTGTCGAACGCCGCGCCGACATTCGATGACCGCGCCCGCGCCGAGCAACAGGGCATTGCCGCTTTGATGGTGGCGATCACGGCGGCCGGCGGCCAAGCCGACCTCGCCACGCTTGTGCGCATTTTCCCGCAAGATAACGGCGTTGGCGGGCGTTACCGCTTCAGTGTTGGCTATCCTTATAGTGGCCCGGCGCCGGTGCTTGTCGGCGCCCGTGTCGGTCAAACGCCGGGCGGCGCTGCACTTCGCGCAACTTTCGTGGGCCGGCGCTCGCAAGTGCCGGCGATGTATCAGCGGCTTGAGGCTTACCGCCAGGCGCACCGCATCGCGCTGCGCCCCGGCGCGGAAGCCTGGGAAGTTGTCACCGCCGTCGCACAGCCTGAAGGCGCTGACGGCACCGATCCCGTCGAGCGCACGGAAATCTACTACCCGATCGAATAAATGGCTCGGACGCAGCCAAACAAAAAGGCCCGCGAGGATTGCTCCCCGCGGGCCTTCGCTTGTTCGCTGAGCGCGGACGTTTAGTCGTTGACCTTCAGGTTCACAGCTTTCGGACCTTTGCCCTTGGTGTCGGGCAGGGTCTGGAAGTTGACCTTCTGGCCTTCCACCAGTTGCGTCAGGCCGGCGCGTTCGACAGCACTTACGTGCACGAACACATCGGCGCCGCCGCCGTCTGGCGTGATGAAGCCGAAGCCGCGCGCGCCGTTGAAGAACTTCACGACGCCATCTTGCGGATCACCCAACGGTTGGCGCGGGGGACGATCGCCGCCACCGCCGAAACCACCGCCGCCTTCACGCGGGCCGCTGCGGAAACCGCCGCCGCCGCCGCTGCCGCCGCCACCGCCGCGATAGCCACCGCCACCGCCGCCGCCGCCATAGCCGCCGCCGCCGCCGCCGCCGCGATATCCGCCGCCGCCACCGCCGCCGTAACCACCACCGCCGCCGCCGCCATAACCGCCGCCGCCGCCACCAAAGCCGCCGCTGCTGCCGCCGCTATCGCCGCCGCCGAATTCCGGTGTCGCATTGTCCCGTTCGCGGCCCCGGCCGCCGCGCTTTTCTTTCTTCTTGTCGTTGGTGTCGTCGTCACCGCCGCCGAAATCGTCGTCGAAACTCATTTCCACTTGTCCTGATTAAAGGCCGAGGCGCACGCCATCGGCCGCGCGCACGCAAGAGCGCACGCACGTCACTGCGAATTTCTGCTTTGTTGGGGTTGGAAAACTTTGCCGCACTCTGCGGAACTTCGCACCTTCACCGGCCAACACGGCCAGCGCTACACGAAACGACTTATGATCGACAGGGTTCCGCTGCGCAAGCGGCAAACGTAGGGTTTACGCGGGATTCATGTCGTTTTGCAGCGCCCGTTTTTCCTGCGCCGCGATCACCCGTGACACAACCAGAGCGCCTAAAAGCTTCGACGCGATGCCGGTCAAAATCGTGCCCCAGGCGAAAATGCCTTCTTGGCCGGGTATCTGCGAGGCCAGCCAAATGAAAACCATCTGGTCCAGAGGCGCCGACACCGTGCTTGAAAGCATGATGCGCTGCGAGAGCGGGCGCTTAGAGAACGTGTAGACGGCCCAGTCCACTGTCTCGCTGATCAGGAACGCCGCAGCGCTCGCGAACACCACAACGATCCATGAGGTGAGCATCGAGAGGATGAGCCCAGTGATCATTGCGCCCCAAACCCAGTGCTTCATCTCCCGCTGCGCAAAGTCGCGGACCACGAGCACGAGGCCGGTCACGATGGCTAGCGGCTGAAACGCGCCGCCGCCGAACGCCTCTGGAATCGCAGCCGTCGGCACCGCGCCGAACGACCAATTGATCAGCGGCATTAGCCCGACATAAACCCCCGCCCAACGATACCCGGCGAAGTAGAAGCCAGCCATCACCGCCAGCACGATCGGCAACGCGATCTGCCATTGCTGCAGAAATGCGAAAATCTCTTCGAACGTCATGGCCCGCCCCGTCACACAATCGTCGTCGTATTTGCGCCGTGTGACAAGCAGTGGCGCTTTCGGATAAGGTGCGCATGCCGATCACGGCGGGAGGAGCTTCATGAACATTCGCGCACTCAGCATTGCCGCCGCTTGCGTTGCGGCAGCGTTGCTTCCCACGACTGCATCCGCTGATGAAGTGTGGTCGCTGCCGAGCGGCAATCAACTCGTCTATGATCGCGACGTCGGCGCCACGGCTGTGCTGACGTATCGCGCGGAGCAAGGCTTAAGCCCCGGGCAAATTTTCGTCGTGGGTCTCGGCGGCCAATACGAAGGTCGCACTCGATATCAGGGCTATTGGGTCGAAGCCGATGACGCAGGCGATGCATGCGCCGCCAGCATCGTCGACGCCGAAGGCCGCACCTGGCGCCGCTGGGGCTTGGCCACAGTGCAATTTCAGCGGCCGACATTTCCGTCTCGCGTGACCATCACGCGCGGCGAATGCCTCAGTGCGCCGGCCGGGCGCGTCACAGCACAACCCGTCGTTGGCGCCGGCGTGCGCTAGAATTTTCGGACTCTGCTGGCTGCGTGACACCTGTCACGGCGAACTCACTTTGCAGTGAGTAGCTTTCTCTCATCGCAGCAACGCGATTGACACCAACTCCAGCCAGGGAGCACGAAATGACCAAGTTATATTGCCTGATCGCCGCCGCCGCCGTGTTCTTTCCGATGGCATGGGCGACCTTGAGCCAAGCCGCGATGATCGTCGCTTAAGCGGTGCGACGCTCGTGGCAAGGGGGAAGGGCGCGGAGCAATCCGCGCCCTTAATTTTGTGAAAGCCGCCAGCCGCTTTGGCCCTTGGTCAGAGCTTCCGCCAGGAACGGCAACGCTTGGTGCAACGCAGCTTTCAAACCGAACGGCGGGTTGATCAGCGCCACACTCGAACCGACCAGCCGGCCCTCGCGCGTCGGCGATGCTGTCCACAAATCGGCGCGCAGAATTTCTTTTGCGCCTTGCGCGCGCACTTCATCGTCGGCGGCGGTGAGCAGGCGCTCATCCTTCAGCGGCCGCCACCACAAATATGTGCCGTGCCCAAAGCGCTTCAGCGCGCCGCCGATCGCGCGCGCGGAAATGTTGAGTTCATCCGGCGCTTCGTAGGGCGGATCGATCAACACCAGTCCCCGCCGCTGCGGCGGCGGCAGAAGCGCGCTGAGAGCCTCCCAACCATCGCGCGCATGTACCTGAACATTCGCTTGCCGGGGCAGCGACCGGCGCAACGCCGCATGCTCCTCCGGATGCAGCTCGCACGCCATCAACACGTCATCCGCGCGCAGCTGTGTTGTCACTAAAGCCGGCGAGCCGGGATAGGTGCGCAACGCCCCATCCTGATTGAAGCTGCGCACCGCATCGAGATAGCGCGCGACCAGCGGCGGCGGTTCTGGCCAACTCCAGAGCCGGCTGACGCCATCCTGCCATTCCGGGCTACGCTGCGCCTCATCGCCGGCCAGATCGTAAAGGCCGCGCCCGGCATGGGTATCCAGCACCGCGAACGGCGTCTCCTTGCGCTTCAGCGAATCCAGGCAGAACAACAGCACGGCGTGCTTCAGGACGTCGGCATGGTTGCCGGCATGGAAGGCGTGGCGATAGTTCACGCCACGGGCTTAGCGGGAGAAGCAGTCATGGCAAAGGTCCTTGGCGTCGGCGGCGTGTTCTTTAAATCGCGCGACGGAGATGCGATGCGCGAGTGGTATGGCCGTGTGCTCGGTCTTGAGTTCACGGATTGGGGCGGCGCGCTGTTTTTGCCTCAGGACGCCGCCGCTCATCCTGGCGCGGCAACCGTTTTCAGCCCGTTCAAACACGACACGGACTATTTCGAGCCGTCGGACAAAGACTTCATGTTCAATCTGATGGTCGACGATCTCGACGCGATCCTCGCGCGCGCCAAAGCGGCGGGTGTCGAGCCGGTCAAAGTGTTCCCCGAGGAAGCCAACGGCAAGTTCGCACACATCATGGACAATGAAGGCCGCAAGATTGAATTGTGGCAGCCGAAGCCCATGTCCTGATCATGGATGGCTTTCACGACAACACAGCCCGGCATCGCTACGAGTTCGAGGCGCCTGAGGGCCTCTCATTCGCCGACTATCGCGACATCGCTGGCGTCCGCGTCATCATGCATGTCGAAACACCGGAAGAGGCGCGTGGGCGCGGCTATGCGCAGAAGCTGATGGACGCCATCGTCGCCGAAGCGCGTGAGCATGGCATGCGCCTGCGCGCCAGCTGCTCCTACGCGGTAGCTTATTTCCGCCGCCACCCGGCAGCGCAGGACGTGCTGGCTTAGCTTGCCAGCTCCACCGGAAAGCCCTTTTCGCGCCAAGCCTTCATCCCGCCATCGAGCGCAACGGCGCGCGTAAAGCCGAGCTTGCGTAAAGTCGCCGCCGCCAAAGTCGAAATCTTGCCCACTTCACAATAGGTCACGATCCGCACCGTCGGATCCGGCAGTGCTTCATTCACGCGCAGTTCTAGAACGCCGCGCGGCAAGTGACGCGCAGTGGGGATATGCCCCGCCTCGAACGCATCTTTCTCGCGCACGTCGAGGACAATGAAATCATTGGCGCCAGCCGCTACGCGCGCCTTCACCTCATCCATCGACATGAACGGCACTTCCGCCGCCGCTTCCGCCAGCATCTGCCCAACACTAACGCCGCCGCTCATGTTGACCCGTAGCGCTTCGGTCAAATGCTCCGGCATCGACAGCGAAAGCGTCCGCATCATCTCGACGAATTCGCCGCGATCTCGCTTTTGCAAACGCGGATTGGAGGCGAGCTCTTCTTCAATCGTCGAGCAGGTGTGCCCCTTGTAATTGTGCGCCGGGTAAACTTTGAGGCCTGGATCGAGCTTCAGCAGCTTATTGAACAAGCTGTCGTAGAGCTCGTTCGGGTCGCCGCTCGGCAAATCCGTACGGCCCGTGGCGCCGATCAGCAAAGTGTCGCCGGTGAACACCCGATCGCTCGTCACCAGGCACATCGCGTCGCGCGTGTGCCCCGGCGTGTGCAGCACCGTTAGCCGAATATTGCCGACCTTGATCACATCGCCCTCGTCGACACGCAGATCAGGGTAGGGCGCCGGCGCAAGCCGATGCGCGACAGCGGGAATGCCGAGCTGTTTGCTGAGCTGCTTCGTGGCGCTGAAATGATCTGCGTGGGTGTGGGTGTCGATCACATAGCGGATGCGGACGCCATGCTGCGCCGCTAGCGCCTTGTAGCGGTCGATCTGGCGGACTTCCGGATCGATGATAGCCGCCGCGCAGGTATCGCCGCAGCCGATCAGGTACGATTGGCAACCGCCGGTGGCGATCTGCTCGAAAATCATGGCGCTCCCTCTTTTTAGGGGAGACTCCACCTTTCCGCCCCGGCGTGCAACCGCTCCCGCCCGTCGCGGGAGCGGCTGTGGTTTAGCCCGGCTGGCGAACTACTCGCAGGTATGGCTTCACCGTGGTCCAGCCGTTCGGGAAGGCGGTTTTGGCGTCTTCATCCGAAACGGCAGGCACGATGATCACGTCCTCGCCCTGCTTCCAATTCACCGGTGTCGCCACCTTGTGTTTGGCCGTCAGCTGGATCGAATCCACCAGACGGAGCACTTCGTCGAAGTTGCGGCCGGACGACATTGGATAGGTCAGCGTCGCCTTGATGATCTTGTCTGGGCCGATGATGTAAACCGCGCGCACGGTTGCGTTGGTCGCGGCGGTTCGGCCCTCGGAGGTGCCCGTCGTGTCCGCCGGCAGCATATCGTAGAGTTTTGCGACATTGAGATCGTGGTCGCCGATCATCGGATATTGCACGTCGCCGCCGGTGACTTCCTTGATGTCCGCGCGCCAGCGTTCGTGGTTCTCGACTGGATCGACCGAGAGCCCGATCACCTTCACGTTGCGCTTGGCGAACTCAGGCTCGAGCTTGGCGAGGTAACCCAACTCAGTGGTGCAGACCGGCGTGAAATCCTTCGGGTGCGAAAACAGGATCCCGTAGCTATCGCCGAGCCATTCGTGAAACTTAAGCCGGCCTTTAGTGGTGTCGGCTTCGAAGTCCGGGGCTTTGTCGCCAATACGCAGCGCCATGGGGAGTCTCCTGATTTTTCGCCCGCTAAAGGGCATGCAGGCAAGATGGGATGCTCTGCGGCGCTGACAAGGCAATGCGCGGCGTGGAATCGGCCCATAATGGGGAGTTCGTGAGGGAGTGCGGCGTTGAAGCGATTTTTAGCCTGGTTCGGCGCCAATCCCCTGCGCCCGGCCATCGCCAGCATGGTTGCGATCCTTGTGCTCGGCTCCGCCGCCAAGATGACAAGCGCCGCGCAGCTCGACCGCGACTGGTATCCCTATTTAGGCCGCACCGCCTACGTGGAGATGCAAGACCAGGCGTTCAGCGTCGCGCCGATTTCTGACTGGCGCTACACGCGCGATGGCGTCGCCGAAGAGCGCTACATGGAGGGCGACTACAATATCGATGAGCTCCGCGAAGTCTGGTTCATGTTGGAGCCGCAACCGGGGTCCCAACTCGCGGCGCACACTTTGCTGCTGTTTGAATTTGAAGGCGATCGCTTACTTGGCCTCACCATCGAGGCGCGCCGCGAGCAGGACGAGCAGTATTCGGCTCTGCGCGGGCTCTTCAATGCGTTCGAGCTTGCGTATGTGTGGGGCACCGCGCGCGATTTGCTTATCCGCCGCGCCGTGATGCTCGATCACGAAACATTCGTGTATCCGGTCGCGATCAGCGATGAACAGAAGCGCGTCCTGTTGCGCCGCCTGCTTGAGCGTACGGAATCGCTGGAAACCCGCGCGCGCTATTACAACACGGCCTTTTCCAACTGCACCAACGAACTCGCCAAAGCCGCCGGGTTCAACTGGGCGCCTGCCTACATTCTAACCGGCCGCTCAGACGAATATCTGTTCAGCCGCGGCCTCATCCCTGGCCCGAACTTCGAACGCGCTCATGCGCTCTCTGACGTTACGGATTTCGTGCAAGCGCTCAATCATGCGCCGCCAGAAGCGTTCGATGCGGCGCTCTTGCAGGAGCTGCGTCAACGATGGCGCGCTGAGCTTAGCGGCCCCGCGTAGCCAGCGCGGCGAGCGCCAAGACGGCCAAAAAGGTCGACATCGAGCCGACAACGAACCAGACGAACCAATGCATGCGCGAAGCCTCCCAAGGCCAGCATGCTAGGGGCGGCCAGGGCGCGCGCCTTGAGCGCAATCAAATCCCTATGAGGCGGCCGCCGAGGCTCAGCGCGACAATCAGCGAGATGATTGAAATAACGAAGCCAGCGATAGAGACGCCGAAGCTCCACCAGAAGGTGTTGAGCCGCAGCCGCATCAGTGTCAGCCGCGTTTCCTCCAATTCGGGATTGCGCTGACGTCCACCTCCGCCGCCGATTGGCTCTTCCCGAAGAAAGCCCAGATAGCCGCCATGCAGCGCCCAATAGCGTCCCGCATTGGTAAGCGAGACCTCCGTGCGGCCGTCATCTGCAAACTTTGCAAGCTTCGCAGCGACCAACAGATCGGCGCCCGCCTTGGCCTGCTCCAAATCGGCGTCATCGACAAACACCGGCGCAGGGGACGCGGTGAGCGCTCGCACTATGAGATCGTGGGCTGCCAGTTCTGCGCTCATGCGTTTCTCACTTACTGGCGCGGATTAGCGCCTCGCGTTCTTCTGGGCTTACCGCCCGCCACTTACCTTCCGGCAGATCGCCGAGTTCCAGCGGCCCGATACGTGTGCGAAAGAGGTCAACCACTTCGAGATCAACCAGCTCGCACATCCGCCGGATCTGGCGATTGCGGCCCTCGTTGAGCACGAAGCGCAATTGCTGCGGCTCGACGGGAACGATTTTCGCCGGCTTCAATTGGCGCCCGTCGAGCGAAAGGCCGTGTCGGAGAAGGGCGAGTTTTTTGTCCGTGATCCGTCCGGTGACGCGAACCAGATAATCCTTATCGAGCTGAGAAGTTTCCCCGATCAGCGCTTTCGCCAGCACGCCGTCTTCGCTGAGCAGCAGCAGCCCGCGCGAATCCTGATCGAGTCGCCCCAACGGCGCGAGCCGCGTGCGCTTGTTCGGCAAATTACGTGGCGGTCCGATTAAGTTAGTGCGCGTGAGCAGCCGCGCCGCCGGTATCTGGTCGTACTCCGGCTGCGCCGAAACAAAGCCGACCGGCTTGTTGATGACCACACTGATCGGCGGCCGCTGCTCGCCCTGGCTGACACTGATGCTCTGGCCCGGCTCGATCTTCCGCCCCGGATCGTCCACCCGCGCGCCGTCGATGAAAACCAGCCCGTGAGCGATCAGCTCTTCAGCCTCGCGCCGCGAGCAGACACCCTCGTTCGCCAGCCATTTGTTGACGCGCTGCGGTTCCGCGCCGGTATATGTTTTCGTCCAGGTCACCGGCGCTGCCTTAGCTGACATATTTTGCGGGCGCCATGTCGGCACTGCCGGTAAGCGTACGTCCTTGCGATATGAGGCCCTATCCGATGCTCTACGCCATCCTTTGCTACAATGACGAAGCTGCCGTCTTCTCCTGGACCAAGGAGGAGGACGACGCCGTCATGGGCCGGCTCAATGTGGTGCACGAAAAGTGGGAGAAGGCCGGCAAGCTGAAGCCTTCGTTGCGCCTGCTGCCGACCTCCGCCGCCACTACGCTTCGGAAAAAGGACAACGAAGTGCTCGACGGCCCCTACGCCGAGACCAAAGAGCAGCTGCTTGGTTTCTACATCATCGAAGTCGATGACCTGGAGGAGGGCCTCTCCTTCGCCCGCGAACTCACCGCCGCAAACCCCGGCGGCGCCTATGAACTGCGCCCGATCATGCTCTACAATCCCGGCTCACCGGTTGAGCAGCGTTAAGTGACGGATCTCGCCTGGATCGATGCGGCGCTTGTCTCCGCGCGGCCCCAGGCGGTGGCGGCGTTGCTGCGCTACTTCCGCGATCTCGATCTGGCTGAGGAAGCTTACCAAGACGCCTGCCTGCGCGCGTTGAAGAACTGGCCGCAGAACGGCCCGCCGCGCGACGCTGCGGCGTGGCTGATCATGGTCGGCCGCAACGCCGCGATCGACGTCACCCGCCGCCGCGCCAAGCAAACTGCGCTGCCGGATGAAGACCAAATCTCCGATCTGAGCGATGTCGAAGGCGAGGTTGTGCAGCGCCTCGATGAGGCCGATTACCGCGACGATGTTCTGCGGCTGCTCTTCATCTGCTGTCACCCCGATTTGCCGGCGACGCAGCAAGTGGCGCTTGCGCTCCGCATCGTTTCTGGACTCACCGTGCCGCAGATCGCGCGCGCCTTCCTCGTTGGCGAAAGCGCCATGGAGCAACGCATCACGCGCGCTAAAGCCAAAGTGGCAGGCGCCGGTGTGCCGTTCGAAGCGCCAGATGCTGTCGAGCGCGCGGAGCGTTTGACCTCCGTCGCGGCGATGATTTATCTGGTGTTCAACGAAGGCTATTCCGCCGCCGATCCCGCCAGCGATCGCGCCGCGCTCTGTGATGAAGCCATCCGCCTCGCGCGCCTGTTGTTGCGCATGTATCCGGCCGAGCCTGAAATTATGGGATTGCTGGCGCTCATGCTCTTGCAGCACTCACGCATCGCCGCCCGCTTCGATGCGGAAGGCGCCGCCATTCTGCTCGAAGACCAGAACCGCAAGCTCTGGAAGCGCCCGCTGATCCAAGAGGGCTTGGCTCTCATCGACAAAGCCATTCGCGCGCGCAAACCCGGCGCCTATCAAATTCAAGCCGCCATCGCCGGCCTCCACGCCCGCGCCGAAACGCCCGACGAAACTGATTGGGCCGGCATTGACGCGCTCTATGCTTCGCTCGAGCAGCGCGCGCCGTCGCCAGTGGTCACGTTGAACCGCAGCGTTGCGCTCTCAAAACTGAGCGGCCCGCAAGCCGCGCTCGATCTCATCGCGCCTTTAGCGGAACGGCTCGACGGCTATTTCTATTTTCACGGCGCGCGCGGCTCGTATCTCATGCAGCTCGGCCGAAACGCCGAGGCGCGCGAAGCCTTCAACCGCGCTATCGCGCTAGCTAACACGCCGGCGGAAGCGGCGACCATTCGCGACTATCTCGATAAAATCGCTGCCGGCGCCGCTCAAAAATAATCATCGAATGTCGGGACTGAGTCAGCCGGGTCGTCCTATTTGTAGATGCACGGAGAAGCTCACATGTCCGAACAAAAGCACGAACTGGTTCTTGAACTCACAATGGATGCGCCGGCAGAAAAGCTCTTCCGCTGCTATTCCGATCCGAAGCTCTTGCAGCAATGGTTCGCGCCGAAGCCGTGGACCATCAAAAGCGTCGACAACGATTTTCGCCCCGGGGGCCGCAGCAGCTTTGTGATGGCGTCGCCCGAGGGTCAGGAATACCCGAACGCCGGCATCTACCTTGAGATCGTGCCGAACAAAAAGATCGTCACCACCGATGCGATCACTCCGGACACGTACGAGCCAGCAGGCCCTTTCATGGTCGCGGAAATCACCTTCGAAGATCTCGGCAACGGCAAAACAAAGTACCGCGCCGTCGCCCGCCACTGGACTGAGGAAACCAAGACTCAACACGAGCAGATGGGTTTCCATGAAGGCTGGGGCCAAACCGCGCGTCAGCTGGAAACGCTGGCGAAGACGCTCTAGTCACTTCACGTCCGGCAAGCCGAACGCCCGCGACGGTTTGTCCATCGCGGGCGTTGCTGTCTTTTGATCCAACGCAAATATTAAAAGTGACGCCGGCGTCATTCTTCTCCTTGCTCAGATCGCAAGGGGATTTTGCAATGATCAAAATGGGTGCGGCCGCGTTCGCGGCAATTACAGCTCTGGCGCTCGCCGCGCCGGCGCAAGCAGGGGTGCTGGACAACTTCCAGATCAAAGTCGGTGTCTCGGGTGTACTGCCTGACGAAACCGGCGATCCGATCGACGTCGATATCTCCGACGAATGGGTCCCGTCGCTCCAAGTCGAGTACTTTTTCAACGACCACGTCTCGGCGGAATTACTCTGCTGCGTCGCTACGCACGAAGTAACGGCGGCGTCTGGCGCGATTGACCTAGGTGAAGTCACGCACTTTCCGCCGACGGTGACGCTCAAATATCGCTGGACCAATTTCGGTCAGTTCGAACCTTATGTCGGCGCTGGCGTGAACTACACCGCCTTCATCGACAGCGAACCGCCGGCCGGCCTTTCGGTCGAATATGATGCCTCGGTCGGCCCGGCGCTGCAGGCGGGCTTCGATTATCGCCTCGACGACCATTGGGGCGTGAACTTCGATGTGCGCCGCATCTGGATCAACACCGATGTGACGATCTCGGGTGCAATCAACGCGACGGATGAAGTCGACATCAATCCGTGGGTCGTATCGACCTCGGTGGCGTACCGCTTCTAAGCCGTACGGCGTTGCGTCAGGCCTCTCCGTTACCCGTGGAGCGTGGCGCTGGCGGTTTGGACTAACGCGCGGCGGAGTTTTGCTCCGTCGCGCGTTTTGTTTGACCGCTGCGCACTTCGCTGGGGAAACACCGCAGGGGCAAGCCAGCCCCTCACAGGCATTTCGCCTTGCGAGAGCGAAGCGCCGCAGGGTAATCCGGGGCTGAGGATTTCCATGAAACTGAACGCGCGCTTCATTCAATTGCCGGTAGCGTACGATGTTGAGCGACTGCGCCAAGAGATCGAGGCGCTGGGCGATGATGCATGGCGCCCGCACCCTGAGGGGTTTCAGGGCAACGACTTTTTGCCGTTGATCGCCGCGAACGGCTCGCCGGCCGATGAGAGCTTCGAAGGCCCTATGAGGCCAACGGAATATCTGAAGCGCTCGCCCTACATGATCGATGTGCTGGCCAGTCTCGGCGCTGCTTGGGGTCGTACACGCCTCATGCGTCTTGGGCCTCACGCCGACGTCAATCCGCACGTCGATGTGAATTATTATTGGCGCGATCGCATGCGCGTCCACGTGCCGATCATCACGCAGCCGACGGTGCAATTTTATTGCGGCGATCAGAACATCCACATGAAGGCCGGCGAGTGCTGGATCTTCGACACGTGGAGCCTCCATCGCGTCGAGAACGCGAACGAGCGCAACCGCATCCACTTGGTCGCCGATACGGTCGGCGGCGAGGGCTTTTGGGATCTCGCGGCGCGCGGTCGTGCCGTCAGTTTTCCTGAGCCTCCGAATTGGTCGGCGACTAAGATCGAGCCGACCAACATCAGCATCGATGCGTTGGACCTCGAAACGCTGAACACGCCTACGGTTATGTCGCCTTGGGAAGTCAGCGATCACATCACCTTCTTGCTCAACGAGGCCGAGCCCGGCCAGCAAGCGATTATGCCAGTGCGTCAGGCGGTCGTGCACTTCCTCCATAAGTGGCGCGCACTCTGGGCGATCTACGGTGAATCGCGTGAGGGCTGGCCGCGCTATCGCAAGGCGTTGAACATCTTCACCGAGGAGCTCAAAGCCGCGCAGGCCCACACAATCCGTCTGCGCAACCGCGCATCGTTCATGAGCCCGCTTTCCTATTTGGTGCTCTCAAGCGCGCTCGCGGACACGCCGCGCAATTTTGCAATCGGTGAACTTCGCGAAGATCCAGATGGCCCGGCGCCAACTGGTCCCGGCCGAGTGGCGCTGACTTTGCCGAGCGAGCCTGATCCGAAGTTCGATCGGCCGATCTTTATTGTGAACCCGCCGCGCTCGGGATCTTCCTTGTTGTTCGAAACGTTGCTGCAGGCACCGAACCTCTACACAGTGGGTGGCGAAAGCCACAACATCGTCGAAGGCGTGCCGGCCTATAATCTGGCGGCGCAAAAGTTTGCGTCGAACCGGCTCGGCCGCGAGCACGCACTGCCTGGCCCGGTTACGACTTTGCGAGGGCGCTTTCTCGAAATGCTGCGCGATCGCGATAATCGCCCGCCGGGCGAGGGGCGCATTCGTATGCTGGAAAAAACGCCGAAGAATGCGCTGCGCATTCCGCTTCTGCGCGCCGCATTTCCGGAGGCGCGATTCATTTATCTCTATCGCGATCCGCGCGAAGTATTGGCCTCGATGATGGAGGCTTGGGAGTCCGGCCGCTTCCGCACCTACCCGAATCTGCCCGGTTGGACTGGAAAGCGCGCTTGGTCATTGTTGCTGACACCTGGATGGAAAGAGCTGGGATCGTTGCCCCTGAACGAAATAGTGGCGGCGCAATGGAGCGCTACCACGGAAATTCTTTTGAGCGACCTCGCCGAAATTCCGAAGGAGCGCTGGACCGTGGCGCGATACGACGCGCTGATCGCCGATCCAGATGCTGAAGTGCAACGCCTGTGCGCGGCGATGGACTTGGAATTTGATCGCAAGCTTGGGGCCGATGGTTTGCCGTTGGCGCGGCATACGGTTTCTCCGCCCGAAGATGGCAAATGGCGCGGGCGTGAGGCGGAGATCATGGCGGTGATGCCAAAGCTGGAGCCATGGTTGTCGCGCGCCGAAGAAATCGCTAAGAGATGAGCGCCGCCGCCAGTGCGCTGGTCGCCGAAGCGCTGAAGCTGCTTAACGCGGATGCGGCTAAGGCGGAGGCGCTTTTGCGTGCGGCTCTTCAGGCTGATCCGCGTAATGACGATGCGCAATTGGTGCTGAGCGAGGCGCTTCGCAAGAAGGGCGATCTGGTTGAGGCGCTGAAGTTCGCGCGCCAGCAAGTCGAAGCGCGTCCCCAATGGTTTGGCGCACAACGGCAGCTTGGCATTATCCTCGGCGAGCAAGGCGAGGCTTTGGCTGCGTCGCTGGCGCTTAAGCGTGCGGCCGAATTGAATCCGCGGCATCCGACGATTTGGCGCGAACTTGGCGATCAGCTGAAAAACGCTGGTGATGCTAAGGGCGCCCAGGACGCTTATGCGCAATACGGCGCATTTCCGCCGGAGCCTAATCTGCGAGCCGCGGAGGCGGCGTTGCAGGACAATGATGCGGCGAAAGCTGAAGCTCTTTTGCGGGCGCACCTTCAACGTTTGCCGAACGATATCGTCGCGATCCGTTTGCTTTCGGAAGCGCAGGCGCGCGTGGGAAACAGCAAAGATGCTGAAGCAAGTTTGCGCCGCGCTTTGGATTTGGCGCCCGGATTTGGGTATGCGCGCCATGCCTTGGGGCAATTGCTGATGGGGCTCGGGCGGCTTGAGGAGGCCGATGCGGAAGCGGAAAAATTGCTGCGTCTCGATTCGCGCAACGAAGGCTCGCGGCGGCTGAAAGCGGCGATTTTGGTGGCGCTTGGTGAGAACGATCAGGCGCTTAAAGTTTATGAGAAGCTGCTGAAAGATTCGCCGCGCCATGCCGGGACTTGGATGAGTTATGGGCACGTGCTGAAAACCGAGGGCCGCTTTGAAGACGGGGTTGAGGCGTATCGCCGGAGCGTGGTGCTGGATCCGAAACTTGGGGTGGCTTGGTTCAGCTTGGCGAATTTGAAGACGTTCAAATTCAGCGACGACGATCTAAAGCAAATGGAAGCGCAATTGGAGCGCGCCGATCTTTCGACGAATGATCGGGTGAATTTGCTCTATGCGCTGGGCAAAGCGCACGAAGATTCGAAACGGGTCGAGGCGGCTTTTGCGCGCTATAGCGAAGGGGCGGCGCTTTATCGGAGCAGCATCGATTATGATCCGGCTTGGCTGGCCTCGCTGGTTGAAGCGACGGAAAAAACGCTGACCAAGGCGTTTTTCGCGGAGCGTTCTGGCGGATGCGAGGCGCAAGATCCGATTTTTATCGTGGGCTTGCCGCGCGCGGGATCAACGTTGCTGGAGCAAATTCTGGCGTCGCACTCGATGGTCGAGGGCACGATGGAATTGGGCGATGTCAACGCCATCGTTTCCGAACTTGGCGGCGCCCGCGATGCCGATCCGTATGTCGATAAATTGCCGGGGCTCAGTGCGGATCAGCGTAAAGCGCTTGGCGAAACTTATCTCAGAACCACGCGGGTTCAGCGAAAACTTGGGCGGCCCTTGTTCATCAACAAGATGCCGAACGATTTTCGGCATATCGGGCTCATCCATCTGATTTTGCCGAACGCGAAAATCATCGACGCCCGGCGCCATCCGATGGCGTGCGGCTGGTCATGTTTCAAACAGCATTTTGCGATGGGGCAGCATTACACCTACGAGATGAGCGAACTCGGCGCCTATTATCGAAATTATGTGCGGCTGATGCAGCATTACGATGAGGTTTTGCCGGGCCGGGTGCATCGGGTGATCCACGAAGATCTGGTCCACGACCCCGAGCCGCATATCCGCGCTTTGCTCCAATATTGCGGATTGCCTTTTGAAGAAGCTTGCCTTTCGCCGCATGAAACGCAGCGGGCGGTGAAGACGGCGAGTTCGGAACAGGTGCGCCAGCCGATCAGCGCAAAAGGGCTCGATAGCTGGAAGCCCTATGAGCCCTGTCTTGGGCCTTTGCGCGAAGCGCTCGGCGATGTGGTGGATTTTTATCCGAACGCGCCGCCGCGCTAACGCGCAGCACAAAACGCGCCGCCGCGGCAGCGTTTTGCTTTCATGATGTGAGGCGCCTCAGCTGGTGTCGGGGGCGGCGAGCGCTTGGGTGATTTCGTCATAGCCGCCGACGAGATGTTCGGCGTACGGCGTCTCGCGCAGCACTTCGAGCCGGCGGTGCGGCGCGGCGCGTAAGCGCGCGGCGAGGCGGCGCGCGTAACCGGTCGGATCGTTGAAGACGCGCAGCAGCGCTTCGTAACGCTCGGCCAGCGGCCAGGCGGAGCGGAAACGCAGCGTGCGGCGCTGGCCGCCGCGCGGCGCACTGCGGCGCCAGTCTCCAAAACAGCGGAACGAGACGCGCCATTTTTCCGGCTCGTCCGACGCGAAGTTCATGCGCACGCGCGCGCGTTTGTGCGGCGCGCGCGGTTTGCGCGGCGGCTGCGGCGGATAGTACGCGGCTTCGAGCAACAACAGGCGCCGCAGCAACGCTTCGCCGGCGCGCAGCCATTTCAGCAGCAGCGCGTGCTGCTTGTGCGTCAGCGTATGATCGAACGCGACATCCTCCGGCGCGCCGAACAACATGTGCAGCGTGTGCAGGAAATCTTGCGCGATGCGCCAGAGCGCGAGCGGTGCGTGTCGGATCGGGGTTGCTGTCATGCGCGCGAGTTTAGGTGCGCGCGCGGTCGGTCGGATTGGGACGGGTGTATGCTCGTATCTCTTGAACCCTCCCCCTTGCGGGGAGGGCAGGGTGGGGGTGCGGGCGGTATCGGTTGCTCGAATTAGCGCCGCCGTTACCCCCACCCCCGACCCCTCCCCGCAAGGGGGAGGGGAGCGAGGTTTAGCTTTGCTCTGATGCGTCGCTGCCGCTCTTCGGCGCGGTCACTTTGCCGGCGCCGGCGCCGAGGAGGAGGCCGGCGATAATGCCAATCGCGACTTGGTCGAAGATGATGCCGAGGAAGAGGCAGAGCAGAAACACGCCGCCAGCGGAGAGCTTGTTCATGGTGGGAGTTTAGCTGACTCACCTCGTCCCCGCGAGGGGGAGAGGTCGCGCGCAGCGCGGGCTTGGCCCGCCGAAGCGGCGTAGCAGCGAAGGCGGGTGAGGGGGTGGGGTGCAGGATTGCGCGCGTTCTGCACGACCCACCCTCATCCGTCGGCTTCGCCGACACCTTCTCCCGCCCCTGCGGGAGAAGGGTTAGTGCGCAGCCAACGCGCTTCGGAGCCGCAAGCTATCGCCGCGTGTGCTGACAAAGATCAGCGTTTCGGTAGCGGCGGAGACGAGGGCGGCGAGGGCGCGGGCGAAGGGGCCGTTGGTGTTGTGGTGGGCTTCGGCGTGGGCGAGGTGGGCGTCTTCTTCGACGAGAATGTCGCGCACGATCTGCGCGAGCGGCGGATCGGCGCGGTCGAGGAAGGCGATCTGTTCGAGCAAATGGCGATGCACCGTGCGTTCGACCGCGGCGGTGCAGACATAGATGCCGGTGCGCCCGCCGAGCGCGGTGAGTGCGCCGAGCGCCGCGCCGCCGAACGACCACACGAACATGAGGCGGCAGGGTTTGGCGTGGCGCACGGGCATCGCTTCGCGAAAGCGGGTGCGATGGGTTTGCTCGTGCGCGAGCGTGTCTTCGAGCCAGGGGATGAGATCAGGATGCGCGCGACGCGCACGCGCGAGCTGCGCCGAATAGATCGCCACCGCGCCATGCTCGCCGGCGTGGTTCACGCGCAGGATGCGGGAGATTAGGCGGGTTGGCAATTCAAGCCTAGAATTCGATAGGCGTTCTTCGGCTACGCCATTATAGCTGAATGTTGAACTCGTGATGCAGGCCACGATGCAAGCCTAGGCGGCGTCTAGTCGCAAAAGAGCTGCTTGGAACCAGGTATCTGAATTCATAAACGTTGCCGGGCGCCAAAACTCCGATGACGCTGGCCTCAAACAGCGTCTTGGCAAATTGTTCTGAAGTCTTTCCCTGAAGGTCAACGTCTCCAGATTGCTGCATCTGAGTGAGTTCGTCCGAAAGCTCGGAGAACGAAAAGTGCCTCTTGCGCAAGCGGTTGAAGACTTTGAATGCGCGCGCGGCATCCGGAATCGAGGGACTTAACTCGTTGATGAATTCGTTCTTGAAATGGGTTGAGTACGGCTGCTGCGCACTACGCACAGCGTCGACCGGGACGCGTTCCTTACCCATTGACAGCGCCGCACCAGCGCAGCACCGCATAAATGCTATCACGTCGCGCGGGCGCTGAAGGGTCTGATTGAGAATGTACTGGTCGAACATGGAACTCTGACTTCGACCTTTTCCTCTGCTCATTTGCGTTCGCGTGAAAACCTGCGTCCAAACGCTATCGAAGTCATCCTCAGGTGATGAAAGTTCAAGCTCACGCGATAAACGGAAATTCACTAGTCGAGCTAGGCGACGCGCGTCCCAGTGAAGGTTGACAGAGCGATCACTCGTCTTGTTCGTGTCGTAAAGCCCCTGGAGGAAGTCGAGCAAGTCCGACCGGATGAATATGATTGGCCGAATGGGTCGTCGATCGCGCAGTTCGGAGCGTATATGTTCGGCAGCGGCCAGCAGGCCGGCGACTTGGTACTGATACTCGCGGCGTTCTTGTGGCTCTGCATGGGGGTTGAAGTTGTCATCGAGCCCATCGAACAGGATGTAGAGCGGCGGCACATTGATTGTTTCAAAGGCGCTGAGGACGATGCGATTAAAATCAGCGACGGATGGCGTGGCCATCGACTGAGCGCTGGTTTGCGCGCCAATGCCTGTCCCAGCGATCTTTATTTCGCGTTGCGCAAGTGAAGAGACGAGATCACCAAGCTTTTGCTTTAGGTTCTGCCGGGGATCGACCCCGATTGAGAGCAGGAAGGTTCGTACAGTCGGATCTTCGTAGATTGTCTTGGCTTGTTCGGGTGCAACGCCGTCGAGAAGCTGGAGCGCGCTGCGCAAAATAACGAACTTCCAAACGGTCACATACCTTGCAGCCGCGGCAAAGCTCATGTCCTGCAGGCGCGCAAACAAATTCCAAGGAAAGTCTGTGGTCGTTGTTTGCAGCGCCTGGCGCCCAAACTTGTCGTTGAAATGCTCGCAGATTGCAGACTTGCCCGACCCTTTTCGGCCTACGACCATATCTTTCTTGCCAATCTCCAGATCAGCGAGATTGCCGTCGTCGTAAAAAAGTTTGCGGTCATCTTGGCTGGCGGCGATGGGCCAATCTTTGATCTTATTGAGAATGCTCTCGGTCGTTGTCATCGCTTAGCCCCGCTCGCCGTGAGGTGTGCAATCTTAACGAGAGTGTGCCCTCTAGCAAGTTTTGTTCTTAAGGCCCCTTCCTCCGCCGTCCGCGATACGCGTTCCGCGCCTTCGGCGTGCTCGGCGCTTTTCCCGCGCTCTCCCGCATCGATGCGTTGACGCTGGCGTTCACATCGCTTTGCCGCGCTAGCGGATCATCCGCGATGAAGAGCTCTGTTTCCTGCAGGCGTTTGATCTCGTCGCGCAGGCGCGCGGCGGTTTCGAATTCCAGGTCGGCGGCGGCGTCTTTCATCTGTTTTTCGAGATCGGCGATGTAGCTTTTGATGTTGTGGCCGATGAACGGCGTTGTGTCTTCGCCGACGCCGCGGCCTCTCTTGTCGCCGCCAGCGCCGCGTTTGAAGGCCATGGGATCGCGCGGGTCGATGGTGAGGCTGTCTTTTTCGTAGACGCTGTCGAGGATGTCCTTGATGTGCGACTTGATCGATTGCGGCGTGATGTTGTTGGCGAGATTGAAGGCGTGCTGCTTCTCGCGCCGGCGCGAGGTTTCGGCCATGGCCCGTTCCATCGAGCCGGTGATGCGGTCGGCGTAGAGGATGACTTTGCCGTCGACGTTGCGGGCGGCGCGGCCGATGGTTTGCACGAGCGATGTTTCGCTGCGCAGGAAGCCTTCCTTGTCGGCGTCAAGGATGGCGACGAGGCCGCATTCGGGAATGTCGAGACCTTCGCGGAGGAGGTTGATGCCGACGAGGACGTCGAACGTGCCGAGGCGGAGGTCGCGGATGATTTCGATGCGCTCGACGGTGTCGATGTCGGAGTGCATGTAGCGCACGCGCACGCCTTGCTCGTGCATGTATTCGGTGAGGTCTTCGGCCATGCGTTTGGTGAGCACGGTGACGAGGCTGCGATAGCCGCGTTTGGCGACCTCTTTCACTTCGGCGATGACGTCGTCGACCTGGCTGTGGCCGTGCGCTTGCACGGGGCGCACTTCGACCGGCGGATCGATGAGGCCGGTGGGGCGGATGACTTGTTCGGCGAAGACGCCGCCGGTGCGGTCGAGCTCCCACGGGCCGGGCGTGGCCGAGACGTGGATGGTCTCCGGACGCATGCGGTCCCACTCGTCGAATTTGAGCGGTCGGTTATCCATGCACGAGGGCAGGCGGAAGCCGTATTCGCTGAGCGTCGATTTGCGGCTGAAGTCGCCTTTGTACATCGCGCCGATTTGCGGAACGGTGACGTGGCTTTCGTCGGTGAAGACGAGGGCGTTGTCGGGGAGATATTCGAACATGGTCGGCGGCGGCTCGCCGGGGCGGCGGCCGGTGAGATAGCGGCTGTAATTCTCGATGCCGGCGCACGAGCCGGTGGCCAGCATCATCTCCATGTCGAAGTTCACGCGCTGCTCGATGCGCTGGGCTTCGAGGAGTTTGCCCTCCGACTTGAACCAAGCGAGGCGATCGTCGAGCTCGCGTTTGATCTGCTCGACGGCTTGCTGGAGCGTCATCTTCGGCGTGACGTAGTGCGAGTTGGCGTAGACTTTCACCGCCGGCAGCGACGCGCATTTGCGGCCTGTGAGCGGATCGAACTCGTCGATGCTTTCGACTTGGTCGCCGAAGAAGCTGAAGCGCCAGGCGCGGTCTTCCAAGTGGGCGGGGAAGAGTTCGATGGTGTCGCCGCGGACGCGGAACATGCCGCGCGCGAAGGCGGCTTCGTTGCGCTTGTATTGGGTGCCGACGAGGTTGCGGATCAGCTCCTGGCTGCCAAACTCGTCGCCGACCTTCACGGTGAAGGTCATCGACGTATAGGTCTCGACCGAGCCGATACCGTAAATGCATGACACGGAAGCGACGATGATGACGTCGTCGCGTTCGAGGATCGAGCGCGTGGCGGCGTGGCGCATGCGGTCGATCTGCTCGTTGATGTTGGATTCTTTTTCGATGTAGGTGTCCGTGCGCGGCACGTACGCCTCCGGCTGGTAGTAATCGTAGTACGATACGAAATACTCGACCGCGTTTTCGGGAAAGAATTGCTTGAACTCGCCGTAGAGCTGCGCGGCGAGGGTTTTGTTCGGCGCGAGGATCAGCGCCGGGCGCTGCGTTCGCTCGATGACTTGCGCCATCGTGAAGGTTTTGCCGGAGCCGGTGACGCCGAGGAGGACCTGGTCCTGCTCGCGCTTCTCGATGCCGGCGACAAGTTCGGCGATGGCGGTCGGCTGGTCGCCGGCTGGTTCGTAGTCACTGACTAATTTGAAGCGTTTGCCGCCTTCGAGCTTCTCCCACGCCCGCTGCGGGCGGTGCGGCGTCCAGATCGCCTGGGCGGCGGCAAATGTGGCGGGCGCTTCCGAAACGCCGGGCGGGGAGGAACGGGAGCGGGCCATAGGGGACAGAAATAGGAGGCGCGACAGGCTGGCGCCAGCGGCGCGCGATCAGATGCGGCGCCGCTTGAGCGGGCGACGGCGCCACGCGATGAGGCGCCGGAAATAATGTGGTTTTGCCGGCGTTTTACGTGACGAGAGTGTCCCGCAAGGGTGGTTTCCGGTGCGAAATGAATGGGTTGGCCAGCCTGTGACCACGAAGTGACCAACCTGGGGGTGAGGTCGCAGTGCCGCGTAAATGACACACCTGTTTCCGCCCAACATCTGTTCCCCATTTGTTTTGACGCAAACCAGCGATCCGAAATTGACCTTGGTTAAAATGTGTCGTTAGCGTTGCCGCAGCATGGCGGGAGTCGACGCTGAGCTTCGGCTCAGCCGTCCCTGGGGGGACGCAAGACAACTTTCGCAAGGCGAATTCGGGCGATGGTCGCTCGGAAGAGAATGTGGGGCGGCCGCCAAACCCGGCGATGTCCCGGCGCTCTTAGGGGGTTCAACTTATGTCGAATAAAAAGACGCAGAATGGACAGCGTAAGTCTCTGCTGACGGGCGCCTCGGTGCTCGCAGCTGCGGCCGCCGCGCTGACCGGCACGCCGGCGTACGCGCAGGATGCTGAAGATGATAGCGAAGACGCGATTGTTGTTACCGGCACGCGTCTCGCGCGCCAAGATTTCGAAGCCATCAGCCCGGTCACGACGGTCGGTTCTGAGCAGCTCGAACTGACGGCGACTCTGACCACGGACTCGCTCCTGAACGAACTCCCGCAGATCGTTCCGGGCAACACGCGTACGTCGAACAACTCGGGCGGCGAAGACTTCGCCACCGTCGACCTTCGCGGCCTCGGCCCGCAACGTACGCTGGTTCTGATCAACGGCGAACGCGTTCCGGCCTCGTCCACCACGGGCGTTGTCGACTTGAACACGATCCCGGCCTCGCTGATTTCGCGTATCGAAGTCGTCACCGGCGGTGCATCCGCCGTGTACGGTTCGGACGCTATGGCGGGCGTCGTCAACTTCGTGCTGAAGGACGACTATGAAGGCGCCGAAGTCACAGTGACCTATGGCCAAGAACTCGAAACCGGCAACGCCGCCGAATTCGAAATCAACGGCCTCGTCGGCGGCAACTTCGCCAACGGCCGCGGCAACCTGACCGCCTATGCTTCGTACTACGATCGTAACAAGGTTTCGCAATCCGAGTATGACTACTCGCGCGTTTCCGGCGCGATCTGCTATGATCCGGTTGCGGGCGGCGGCTACACCTACTCGCTCTGCGACAGCGTCGCTTCAGCGCTCACGCACGGCGGCTTCGCCGGCGGCGGCGGCTCAGGCACTCCGTCCTGGGGCACGATCAACAACGTGGCCAACGGCCGCGGTCCGGATGGTCTGTGGGGCACAGCTGACGATACGGGTAACCCGTTCGGCGGCGCCGCGACCGGCTTCACCAACGGTCCGGACGGTCTGCCAGGCACGGCGGACGACGTCGCCACCTACGCCAACAACGGCATGGGAACGGTCAATCCCGCCTTCTTCGGCGCCGGCAACACCGACACCAACTGCGACGGCGTCGGCGGTGGCAACGTTCGGTCGGGTAACCTTTCGTTCGACTCGAACGGAAACCTGACGCCGTTGAACGGCTCTGGCTTCTGCAACCTGCCGCTGCGTGACATCGGTCTCCAGGGTTCGTCGCGTTACAACTACGCGCCGGACAACTACCTGATCATCCCGGCCGAGCGCTTCTCGCTCACGACCACTGGTCACTATGACTTCGAGAACGACGTTCGTCTGAACCTGTTGATCAACTACACGAACAGCCGGACGGAAGTTCAGCTCGCGCCGACTCCGGCCACCGGCCTGACGGTTCGTCTGACCGACAACATGCGCAATATGATCCAAGCGGATCACCCGGATCTCTGGGCTGCCCTGATGTCGCGTCCAACGCCGTATGCTCCGTTCACGGCTAACCGCCGCACGAACGAAGTCGGCACGCGTAACGCGTACTACGAGAACAATTCCGTGTTCTTCCTCGCCAGCCTCGAAGGCTCGCTGGGCGAGAATTGGGATTGGAACCTTGCCGCCTCGTACGGCCAGGTGAGCTTCAACAATCGCGCCATCAACTCGGTGAACCGCACGGCCTTCAACCAAGGTCTGTCGGGTTGCCAATCTCTGTCGCCGGGCGTTGATGGCATCCTCGGCACCATCGACGACGTCAGCACGTCGCTCGGAACCGCCGCGTTGCCGAACTGCCAAACGCTGGACATTTTCGGCGAAGGCACGCTCACCGACTCGCAAGCATCGTTCCTGCGCGTCACGACGTTCGAGAACAACACCATCGAAGAAAACCGGGTCACCGGCTACGTTCGTGGCGACCTGTTCGAGCTTCCGGCTGGTCCGATCGCCGCGGTGTTCGGCTTCGAGTATCGTGACTCGTACGCTGGTAAGTTCGTTGACGACCAACAGCGCACTGGCAACATCTACGGCTTCAACGCCATTCAAGACGCCGAAGGCTCGGTTGACGTGTACGAACTGTACACGGAAGTCGCGGTCCCGCTCGTCAGCGAAGCGCCGTTCGCTCACTACCTCGGCATCGAGGCCGGCTATCGCCGTTCGAACTACTCGTCCGTTGGCAACATCGACGCGTACAAGATCGGCGGCGAGTGGGCTCCTGTGGAGTGGCTCCGTTTCCGCGTCATGCAGAACGAAGCGACTCGTGCGCCGAGCGTCATCGAACTGTTCCAATCGGGCGACCAAGGCTTCCCGGCCTATACCGATCCTTGCCGCGACAGCAACAACAACGGTGCGCCGGACGTTGCGGGCGTGACCCAAGCGTTCTGTATTGGTCAAGGCGTCCCGGGCGGCGTTTACCCGGGCTTCGTGGCCAACAACTCGCAGGTCGAAGCGTTCGCGTTCGGTAACCCGAACCTGACGCCGGAAACCGCTGAATCGTTGACCTACGGTGTGGTGTTCACGCCGGATTGGTTCCCGGTTGGCGATCTGCGCGCTTCGGTCGACTACTACAACATCGAGATCACGGACGTGATCGCGGCGTTTGGTGCGCAGTTCTTCATCAACGACTGCTACGTCAACGGCAACTTGGCCTCTTGCGCTAACGTCGTTCGCGACACCGCCACGGGTCAGATCGACTTCGTCAACACGAGCCTTGGCAACCAAGGTTCGCTCACGTCGGAAGGCGTCGACATTCAGCTTGAATGGTCGCTGCCGCTCGGCCCGGGTCAGCTGACGATCAACGAACTGTACTCGATCCTTGAGTCCTATCAGATCAACGGCAACGAGTTCGCGGGTGGTTCGTCCGCCGGCATCGGTGGCGCTCTGCCGGACTACAAGTCGGTGCTCTCGGCCACCTATAGCGTTGGTGACTGGACGTTGTTCGCGCGTTGGACGTACTCGCCTGAGACGTTCAGCTTCAACTTCAACAACACGTTCAATCCGGAAAGCAGCTACATCGACGTTTCGGCGCGTTGGGCTATGACGGACAACTTCACGATCACGGCAAACGTCGACAACCTGCTCGACGATTATCCGCCGCAAACAGCGGACGGCTACTTCGGCCAAGCCAACACGGACGTGCAAAACTACCGTGTTCTGGGCCGTACGCTGGCGATCTCGGGCCGTTATCGGTTCTAGTCGTTACGCGGAAACGCAAAGACTAAAGACTATGGCGGCGGGTCCTCACGGACCCGCCGCTTTCTTTTTAGGGTGAGCACGATGGCGCTTGTTGGCCCCGTCCGCCACGCGGCGGCCTAGTTTGCGCCACGGCGTGATGTAGGGTTGCGCCGCATGAGCGAGCTTCGAGACGGCTATATTACGGGCACGGGGGCGTTCTTGCCGGGCGCGCCGGTCGGCAACGACCAGATGGAAGAGCATCTCGGCCGCGTCGCTGGGCGCGACAGCCTGTTCGGCAAGAAGGCGCTGCGCTGGAATGGCGTCGAGAGCCGGCATTATGCGATGGCGCCGGATGGTTCTGTTTCGCACTCGAACGCGCAGATGTGTGCGCTGGCTGTGGGCGCCGCGTTGGAGCGGGCGGGGCTCGCGCCGCGCGATCTCGGCATGCTGGCGGCGGCGACGACGCAGGGCGATCTGCTGGCGCCAGGACACGCCGCGCAGGTGCACGCTGAGCTCGGCGGCGGGCCGATGGAGATTGCGAGCTTTCAATCGGTGTGCGGCTCGTCGCTGATGGCGGCGAAGGCGGCATGGCTCAATGTGCGCGCCGGCGAACACGACGTGACAGCGGCCTGCGCGGGCGAATTTTCATCGCGCTGGTTTCGGCCGAGCTTCTATGAGGGCACGGCGCTGGTGGACGCGAAGGGCCGCATTCGCGCTGAGGCGGACTTCCTGCGCTTTACGTTGTCTGACGGCGCCGGCGGCGTGGTGATCGAAGCCAAGCCGCGACCGGGGGCGCTGAAGATCAATTTTATCGACATTGTCTCGCTCGCTGATCGCTACGATCCGTGCATGTGGGCGGGCGCGACGGTGGACGATCGCACCGATCCGCTAGCGTTCTGGGCGAAGGCAGGCCCGCGTGCGGCGCACGAAGCCGGCGCGATCGCGTTGCTGCAGGATTTTGAATTGCTGAAACGCGTTATTCGCGCGTGGGTGGGTGTGTATCTGGAGAAGGTTGATCAGGGCCGCATCGTGCCGGCGGAGGTCGATCATTGCCTGGTGCATTACTCGGCAAAATCGCTACGCGCGGAGATCGTGTCGCTGCTTGAGGATACGGCCGGCATGATCCCGCAGGAGAAGTGGTTCTCGGTACTGCGCGAGGTCGGCAACGTGGGCTCGGCGTCGATCTGGCTGATGCTGGATCGCTTGATGCAGAGCGGGCAAGTGAAGCCGGGCGAGAAAATTTTGTGCGTGGTGCCTGAAAGCGGACGCGCTCTGGTGGGCTTCATGATGCTGGAGGCGGTATGAGCGACGTCGCTGACACGCTGCGCAAACTCACGATCGTATTCACCGAGTTCGAAGGCCGGCTTGAGCAGACGCCTTTGATCCGTAAGCTGACGCGCGGAAGGTTTGAGCTGGCGGACTATCACGCGTTTTTGGTGCAGTTGCGTCAGCAGGTGAAAGAGGGCGCGCTCTGGATGTCGCGCGCGGCGTCGAACATTGATGACAAGCATTTGGAGTTGCGTTCGCTGTTGATGCGTCACGCGGTGACGGAGCATCGAGACTTTCGTTTGCTGGAAGCGGATTATGTGGCGAGCGGCGGTGAGCTCCGCGTGATACAGAGCGGCGAGAAGAATGTTGGTTCGGAGGCGCTGTCGGCGTGGATGTACCACCAGGCGTCGCAGCCCAATCCGTTCGGGCTCCTAGGCGCGATGTGGATTATTGAAGGCTTAGGCTCGATCAAAGCGCAGGAATGGGGGCGGCGCGTAAAGGAGACGCTGGCGCTGCCGGACGAGGCGGTGCGGTTTCTGCTCTATCACGGCGAAAACGATGTGGAGCACATTGAAGAGTTCAAAGCGATGCTGGCGATGGTGTTGCCGGATGAGGCGGTGGCGAAAAGGATCGTGCGCACGGCCGAGGTGACTGCGCGGCTTTATGCCTTGCAGATCGAGGAAATTCTGCAGTGACGCTCGCCGATCTCAGCACCACTAATTACGATCCGCGCGATCCGGATCCGTGGCTGGCGTTGGCGTTGGACCAGAGTCTGCCGATCGATCCCGATGCGAAGAGCGCGCTGTTGCGCGGCTCGGCTTCGTGGTCGCGGCGCTGGATGTTCAACATCATCCGGCCGTTCGTGTTTACGTTCTTCCTGCTGGTGAAACTGGTGCGCGGGATTTCTCCGCATCATCCCAATTTGAATGGGCTTTTGCACAAGACGATCCATTGGGGTTTGCGCACCTTTGGCTCGCCCGACGCGAACTTGCTCATTCGCCGCCACTTTCACGTCGGTACTGAGCTGCTCGCGTTTATCAAAGCCAATGCTGGGCCGGTGAGCGTCGAGACCGTGCCGCTGCGGCCGCGGACGCTGAAAGATTTGGAGGACAACGTTTTCCTCCAGCACGATCTCAACGTGTTCAATTTCATCATTCAGCTGAACAAGAGCCTACGCGATCAGGGGCGGGACCTGATGCCGATCGAGCGGCCGGACTTCTCGATGATCACGGACGGGCCATTCGATATCCCGCCGACCAAGAAGGGCTGGCTCAATTTCGTCGACGTACAGACTGCGGTGGAGGTCTACACGCCCCTTTATGCGCTGATGCTGCCCCGGTCGGATTTCATCCGGGCCTCGAACTCGCTGCAGCTGGATGAGCCGGTGGCGATCTATATCGGCAAGATCCTGGGAACCGACTACCACCTCTCTTTCATCAAAAACGGCCACCCTCTGGTGCCACTTTCGACCATGCAGGCGGGCTTTCGGCTGATGATGCACGGGCTGGATTGCGAGGCCCTGCACGGGTGGCTGCGGCTGTTAAAGCGCCGGCAGGCCCAGGGGCTGGCGCTCGATCCCCGTAATCCGACGGCCTAGGTCGAAGCGAGGGGCGAAAACAGGCCTCCTTGCCGCATCGCCCCGGCTTGACCTTGGGGGCTCGCGCTCGTATTTGTCCGCCCTCATTCGGAACGGCTGCGGCCAGCTCAAAGCGCCGCCCCGCCGATTGGCCATGAATTTGGCGCGCCAAACGCGGATCCCGCAAGGACCGCTTGGCGCGCTGTTTGAGTTTGAACGAACGGAACGGAAGAGGCGAATGCCGACGATCAACCAGCTGATCCGCAAGCCGCGGAAGCCGCTAGCGAACCGCAATAAGTCGCCGGCGCTGAAGGCATCGCCGCAACGCCGCGGCGTTTGTACCCGCGTCTACACGACAACGCCGAAGAAGCCGAACTCGGCGCTTCGCAAGGTAGCCAAGGTGCGCCTCACCACCGGCATCGAAGCCGTGTGCTACATCCCGGGCGAAGGCCACAATCTGCAAGAGCACTCGGTTGTGCTCATCCGCGGCGGTCGCGTGAAGGATTTGCCGGGCGTTCGCTATCACATCCTGCGCGGTGTGCTCGATACGCAAGGCGTCAAAGATCGCCGCAAGCGCCGCTCGCTCTATGGCGCGAAACGACCGAAGTAAGGAAGAGAAGAGATGTCCCGCCGTCACCGCGCCGAGCCGCGTCAAGTTCTGCCCGATCCCGTTTATGGTGATCTCGTTCTGACGAAGTTCATGAACTACGTCATGTACGAAGGTAAGAAGTCCGCTGCTGAGCAGATCGTCTATGGCGCGCTCGAAACCGTCGAGCAGAAGCTGAAGCGCCCGTCGATCGAAGCGTTCCACGACGCGTTGCAGAACGTTGCGCCGGCCATTGAAGTGCGCTCACGCCGCGTTGGTGGCGCCACGTATCAGGTGCCGGTTGAAGTTCGCCCCGAGCGCCGTCAAGCGCTGGCGATCCGTTGGCTCGTGGGCGCCGCCCGCGCGCGCAACGAAAACACGATGCAAGAGCGTCTGGCCGGCGAAATCCAAGACGCCGCCAACAACCGCGGCAACGCGGTGAAGAAGCGCGAAGACACGCACCGGATGGCGGAAGCCAACCGCGCGTTCTCACACTACCGCTGGTAATCCAAACGGATCGCCGGCGCTTTCGACGCCGGCTTTAAACCCGGCATCGTTCAGGCGCCGGGTGGTCCAAACACACGGACAGAATTGTCATGCCTCGTCAGTTTAAAATCGAAGACTATCGCAACTTCGGCATCATGGCCCACATCGATGCGGGCAAGACCACGACGACCGAGCGGATTCTGTTTTACAGCGGCAAGTCGCACAAGATCGGCGAAGTCCACGATGGCGCGGCCACCATGGACTGGATGGAACAAGAGCAAGAGCGCGGCATCACCATCACGTCGGCCGCGACGACGACGTTCTGGAACGACAAGCGCCTCAACATCATCGACACGCCCGGCCACGTCGACTTCACCATCGAAGTTGAGCGCAGCTTGCGCGTGCTCGACGGCGCTGTCGTCGTGCTCGACGGCAACCAAGGCGTTGAACCGCAGACCGAAACCGTTTGGCGCCAAGGCGACAAGTACAAGGTTCCGCGCATCATCTTCGCCAACAAGATGGATAAGACCGGCGCCGACTTTTACATGTGCGTCGACGACATCAAGAAGCGCCTCGGCGCGCGCCCGGTGCCGCTGCAATTGCCGATCGGCATCGAGTCGGGCTTCAAGGGCCTAGTCGATCTGGTCGAGATGAACGCGATCATCTGGAAAGATGAGAGCCTCGGCGCGAAGTTCGACATCGTCGAAATTCCGGACGATCTGAAAGAGAAGGCAGTTGAATATCGCGCCGCTCTGGTCGAAGCCGCCGTCGAAATGGACGACGATGTCATGGCCGCGTACCTTGATGGTAACGAGCCGGACGTGCCGACGCTTAAGCGCCTGATCCGTCTCGCGGTGCTGAAGGCCGCTTGGTACCCGATGCTGCTGGGCTCGGCGTTCAAGAACAAGGGCGTGCAGCCGCTGCTCGACGCGGTTGTCGACTATCTGCCGAACCCGCTCGATCGTCCGGCGATCAAGGGCGTCGACATGGATGATCCGGAAAAGGAGCTGGTCCGTCCGTCGAGCGACTCTGAGCCGCTGGCGTTGCTGGCGTTCAAGATCATGGACGACCCCTTCGTGGGCACGATCACGTTCTGCCGCATCTATTCCGGCGTGCTGAACGCGGGCGATGCGCTGCTGAATTCGACGCGCGATAAGAAAGAGCGCGCCGGTCGCATGCTGCTGATGCACGCCAACAACCGCGAAGATATCAAGGAAGCATTCGCTGGCGACATCGTCGCCTTGGCTGGCCTGAAGGAAGTCCGCACCGGCGACACGCTGTGCGATCCGAACAAGCCGGTGATCCTCGAGCGCATGGAATTCCCGGAGCCGGTTATCGAAGTGGCCGTTGAGCCGAAGTCGAAAGCCGATCAGGAAAAGCTCGGCGTCGCGCTGGCGAAGCTCGCGAACGAAGACCCGTCATTCCGCGTTTCGACAGACCAGGAAAGCGGCCAGACCATCCTCAAAGGGATGGGCGAACTGCACTTGGATATCAAAATCGATATCCTGCGCCGCACCTACAAAGTTGAAGCCAACGTCGGCGCGCCGCAAGTTGCGTACCGCGAGAAGCTCGGCCGCGCCGCGACCATTCTCTACACGCACAAGAAGCAAACCGGCGGTTCGGGCCAGTTCGCCGAAGTGAAGATCGAGTTCGAGCCGGGCGAACCGGGTTCGGGCTTCAAGTTCGAGAACAAGATCGTCGGCGGCAACGTCCCGCGCGAATACGTGCCGGGCGTCGAAAAGGGCCTCAACATGGCCAAGGAAAATGGCTTGCTCGCCGGCTTCCCGGTCATCGATGTCACCGCCCGCCTGATCGACGGCAAGTACCACGACGTCGACTCCAACGTTTTGACGTTCCAGATCGCGGCGCAGGCTGCGTTCCGTGAACTGAAGGAGAAGGGCGATCCGCGTCTGCTCGAGCCCGTGATGAAGGTCGAAGTCACGAGCCCGGAAGAATATGTCGGCTCAGTGATCGGCGATTTGAACTCACGTCGCGGCATGATCCAGGGCCAAGACATGCGCGGCAACGCGACGATCATCAACGCGATGGTCCCGCTGGCGAACATGTTCGGCTACGTCAACACGCTGCGCTCGTTCTCTCAGGGCCGTGCCTCGTACGTGATGGAATTCAGCCATTACGAAGAAGTGCCGCGCGCCGTGGCGACGGAAGTGCTGACCAAGCTTCGCGCCTAAGCCACGCTCGCGTCTATTCCAGTTCAGGGCCGCTCCTTCGGGGGCGGCCCTTTTCGTTTGTCGCGCGAGCGGGGCTCTCCAACCGCACGCAGCGGATGCGCTGGCGGCTAGGCTCGGCTAAAGTCGGATCAAACGGAGCCCATCATGACCAGACCTGTCCCCGGAAAGTCGTATCTGTTCGTGCAGTGTAAATCCTGCGGCAAGCACTTCCGCGTGGTCGATGAGCCGGTGTTCGAAGGCAAGCCGGTGGAGGTGAAGGCGCCGCAAACGTTGACGTGCCGCAGCTGCCAGGCCGTGGCCACGTACGAGGCGGCGGACATGCACATCTCCTCGATCGAAAAGCGGAAGAAGACCGGCTTCTGAATCCGCGTCGATGATCAACGAAAACGAGCTCGCGCAAATCGTACAGCGCTTCGGCGCTATGCGCGCGCTGGCGGATCGCGCCAAAGCGGAAAGCCCGAACGATCCGCGCGCGCTGTTCGGCGCGGGCGTGGCGTACAGATTGCTCGGCGATTACACGGCCGCGGCGCAAGCGTTTGCGCGCACCAATGTGCTGCAGCCGGGGCAGGCGGCGATCCTTTTCGAGCTTGGTTTGGCGCAGGAATATTCCGGCAAGTTCGAGCAGGCGATCAAAGCGTATGAGCAGGCGGTTGGCGCGGCGCCGGACTATTTTAAGGCGCGCGAGGCCTTGGTGCGGCTGCAGAAGCAGACGCCGGAACGCAATCAGATCGCGCTAATGGAAGCGCAATTCGCCGGGCCGGATGAAGATGGCTGGCGCACGGCGCATCTCGGGCATGCGTTGGCGAAGACGTACGAAGATCTCGGGGACGTTAAAGCGTCGATCGCGTGGCTGACGCGCGGCAAGCAAAAGCGGAAAGCGGTGAGCCCTTATAATCCCGCTTTGGAAGAAGAGCTCGCGCAAGGGGCGATGAAAGTCGCGTATGCGCCGGGCGGCGGCTTTTCAAGCGAAGAGCCGATTTTTGTGTCGGGCCTGCCGCGTTCAGGCACGACCTTGGTGGATCGCATTCTATCCAGTCATGCGGATGTGAAGTCGCTGGGAGAGATCGGAAATTTTGCGTTGCTGAACAAAAAGCTCTCCGGCTCTGTAACGCGGCCGACGCTTGATCCCGATACGTTTGCGCGCGCTGACGCTGTAGATTACGCGCGCTTGGGCAAGCTCTATATTGAAAGCACACGCCCGCTCTCGGGGTCGACGCCGCGCTTTATCGATAAGGCGCCGAGCAATTATCTGCTCGCCGCGTCTATCTTGCGCGCGCTGCCGAATGCGCGCGTTATTGTAGTTCGCCGGCATCCGCTCGATAGCGTGCTCTCGAATTATAAGCAGCTCTTCCCGCTGGACGATCGCTACTACGACTATGTCTACGATCTGGAGACAGCCGCGCATAAGTACGTGCAGTTCGATCGCGTGGTCCGGCATTGGCAGAGCGCGTTGCCGGCTGAGCGCTTCATGGTGGTGCAATACGAGGAATTGGTGGCGGCGCAGGAAGAGGTGAGCCGCCAGCTGATCGCATTCTGCGGACTTGGTTGGAGTGACAGCGTGCTGGCGTTCCACCGCAACGCCGCCGGCGTCGGCACGCCGAGCGCGGCGCAAGTGCGCGCGCCGATGTACAATACGGCGGTTGGGCGCTGGGAAAAGTATGGCGCGCTGCTCGATCCGGCGCGGCGCGTTTTGGAAAAAGCCGGCGTCGCGCTCTGACGCCGGCTCTTCACGGACGATTTACGCCGCCGCTTTGAAATCTCCCAGCTGCGCCGCTAGCGCGCGTTGAAACGCCGGGCGCGCCGTGCAGCGTTCGACATAAGCGGCGAGATTGGCGTACTTGGCGGTTTCGTCCTCCATGATGCGCAGCACCGTCGCCATCATCAGGTCGCCGGCGGTGAAGTTGTCGCCATCGAGGAAGGGCTTGTTGCCGAGTGCGTTTGAAAGGCCGGTAAGGCGCTTGTGGGCGAACTCAAGAGCGCCAGGGCGACGGTGTTTGGCCCATTCTTCGTTTGGGTAGAACAGATCGATCAACGCCACCTGCATGATCCACGGCTCGATCGAGTTCAGCGCCGCGATCAGCCATTGCGTCGCGCGTGAGCGCGCTGCGGTGTCTTTCGGCAAAAGTGTTTCGGAGCGTTCGCCGATGTGAAGCACGATCGCGCCGGATTCAAACAGGACGAAGCCGTCTTCCTCGAAAATTGGAACCTGCCCGAAGGGTTGCAGCGCGCGGTACTCGGGTTTGTCCTGATCGCCCATCGCCAGGAGGCGCGTGCGATAAGGGAGGCCGGCCTCTTCAAGCGCCCAGCGCGCGCGCAGGTCGCGCACCTGGCCCTGGGCGAAGTCCGGCACCCATTGGAAAGCGGAAATCGTGATCACTTCAAATCCTCCATCGTCGGCATCGGGTTGCACGGCATGATCTCGACCGCATCGCCGGGGAAGATCGAGAAGTGCGGGTGGTTCAAGAAGAGCTGCGCGGCTGCATCATGCGAGTCTGCTTCAACGATGATGTAGCCGGTGATGTTGTTGGAGATGTCGCTGACGCCGCTTGCGTCGATGCGCTTGGTCTTACCGAGCGGGCTGCCTTCATCGGCCATCACGCTCTTGTTCTTTTCTTGCCATTCTCCCCAGGCCATCATCCCCGCGACTTCACGCTCCTTGCGCGTTTTTTCATCGAGCGTCGCCCAGCCCGATTTCGCGAAGGCTTCAGGCGAGCCAACATACAGCGCCACAAATTTCGGCATTTTCCTCTCCTAGATGTGTTGCTGCTGGCCGGCGTAGGCCGCGAGTTTATTGAACAGCGAATTCCAACCACCGACGTGCGAGTCGCGGCGTTCGACGCTGATGAACGGCGACTGATGGAACGTCATTGTGGTTTTGCCATCGCCGTGTTCGCGGAACGTGATGGTGACGAGCGTTTCGACTTCGGCTGACGGGCCTTCGTCCCACTTCCAGGTGAAGACCAAGCGCGTCGGCGGTTCGATCTCGCGATACGCGCCGCCGAACCAGTTCTCACCTTTATCCTTCGAGCGGATCATGCCGCGATATTTTCCGCCGACGCGCAGATCGATCTCCGCTTCAGGGCAGTCAAAACCTTCGGGCCCCATCCACTTCGAGAAGTGCGCGACATCGGTCCACAGAGTGAAGAGCAGCGCCGCGGGCGCATCGAAATCGCGCGTGATGAGCAGTTCGTCGTCGGCAAGCGTAGCGCTCATTTGGGCGCGTCCTTCTTTTTGAGTTCGGCCAGGTAGGCGTCCATCTTGTCGAACGAGCCCGTCCAGAAGCGTCGATAAAACGAGAGCCAGTCATCAACGCCTTTCAGCGCGGCGGGCTCCAGGCGGCATGGGCGCCATTGCGCATCGCGACCGCGCGTGATGAGGCCGGCGTTCTCAAGCACCTTCAGATGGCGCGACACGGCCGGCAGGCTGATGTCGAACGGCGCGGCGATGTCGTTGACGTTGGCCTCGCCGTCCGCGAGACGCGCGAGGATGGCGCGGCGGGTGGGATCGGCGAGGGCCGAGAGCGTGACGGAGAGAGGGTCGGGAGTCTGCATTTAACCAAATGGGTAATTAACGTAGCGGTTAAATAAATCAGGATCGGACGTCCGTCAAGCATCCAAAGTTGGGTCGGCCGGCATCCCTCAATGAACAGGTTTCAAGGGAGGATATCCGTGCGCCATTTCTTCGCGGCGAGCGCCGCCACGCTTTGCATGTTCGCCGGTCAGGCTGCAGCCGAGACCTTCAACACCACGTCGCTGAGGATCGATAACGCCGCCGCAGAAGTCATGGTGATCCCGGAGGACCGAACCACGATCGATGTGCAGCTCGGTGCGCCAGGCCGTCTGCCGGCGCTTACGGTGCGCCAGAGCGCGGATGGGCTCATCATTGATGGTGGTCTGCGTAACCGCATACGCGGATGCGGCAGCTGGAATGCTTCAGGCGAAGGCGTGCGCGTTTCCGGGATCGGCCAAGTGCGCCGTCAGGATCTGCCGCGTATCACGGTGCGTGTGCCGCGGGCGCTGAACTATCGGGCGGGCGGGGCGGTCTATTCCACCATCGGTGCATCAAGCGGCGGCAGCGTGACGTTGAACGGCTGCGGCGATGCGACGTTGGCGCCGGCGACAGGTGCGTTGGAAGTCGAACTCAATGGCTCTGGCGGCGGTCGTATTGATCGCGTGAACGGCACGTTGACAGCAACGGTGAACGGCTCTGGTTCGCTCGACGTCGCGCATGCAGGTGCGGATGCGGTGTTGCGGCTGAACGGCTCGGGCTCGTTGGAAGTTGCTGATGTTGTCGGCCGGCTCGATGCGCGCGCCGCAGGCTCAGGTTCTTTGCGCACGGGCGCAGCTGGCGGCGACGCGCGGCTTGTGCTGACGGGATCGGGCAATGTCGAAGCGGGCGCGGTCAATGGCGCGCTCGATGCGGAGCTGCGCGGGTCCGGGTCCATGCGCGTTGGCTCGGTTGAAGGCGCGCATGCGCGACTGGAGCTGACCTCTTCAGGCGACATCAATGTGCGTGGCGGCCGCGTTGGCGTGCTCGATGCGCGCAGCGCAGGCTCGGGCAGCGTGCGCTACGGCGGCGCGGCGGCGACGACGCGGGCGCATCTCACCGGCTCCGGCAGCATCACGATTGCTGACGCGGGGCGGGTGGAGCAGCTGATCGATAACGGCTCAGGCAGCATCAATGTCGGGCGCTGAGTTCACCTAACAGGAAAAGAAAGAGCCCCGGTTGCGCCGGGGCTCTTGGTCTTTCTACTTCAGAGCGCTCGTTTAAAGAGCTCGTCGTATTTTTCGCCGTCGAACGGGATGGCGTTGCTCAAGGTCGCGAGGTCGCTCACCGCATAATCGCGCGTAGATGGCCAGTGCGCTTCGGTGACGCCCATGGCGCTGAGCGAAGCCGGCAAGCCGATGCGCGCGTTGAGGTCGCTGATCGCTTGCGCCAGATCGCCATTGGGGCCAAGGCCGAGCGCGCGGCGTAGGCGCGCGAATTTTTCCGGCTGCGCATCGCCGATCATCGCAAGCGAGTGCGGGAGGATCACGGCGTTGAGCGTGCCGTGGTGCAGTTTCAATTCATGGATGCGACCGAGGGCGTGGCTAAGTCCGTGTACGGCGCCCAGCCCTTTGGCAAAGGCGAGCGCGCCTTGGAACGACCCCATCATCATGTGCCAGCGTGCATCGCGGTCCGAGCCGTCTTTCACGGCGCGCTCGATCCAGGTGTTGATGCGCTCGGCGCCATCGAGGCCGATCGCTTCGGCCGGTGGATGCACGACCGGCGTCAGCACCGCTTCGATGCAATGGGTCATCGCGTCCATGCCGGTGGCGGCGGTGAGTAGCGGCGGCAGGCCGAGCGTGAGCTCAGGATCGCAGACGGCGGCGACCGGGACGAGAAAAGCCGAGACGAAGGTTTCCTTGCGGCCATTGTTGAGAATGACAACGGCGCCCGGCGAAACTTCGCTGCCTGTGCCGGCTGTGGTCGGCACCGCGATCAGCGGCGGGATCTTTGTGATGAAGCGCATGCCGCGCTGCGAGCCGCCGAGCCGTTCGAACGGGCCTTCGTGCGTGACCATGAGGCCCATCGCCTTCGCCAGGTCCATGGAGGAGCCGCCGCCAAAGGCGATGACGCCGTCAGCGCCGGAGGCGCGATAGGCGGCAGCGGCCTGCTCGGAGGCGCTCTCAGTCGGGTTGGCCGGCGTATCGGTGAAGACACCCGCCGGTGGCTCCGCCAGAGCGGCGAGCAGGGTGTCGAGGAGGCCATTGGCCTTGAGGCCCGGGTCGGTGACCACAAACGGCTTAGTCACGCCGTGGGCTTTTAGAATTTTGGGCAATTGCGCCAGGGCGCCGAAATCGAAGGTGCACTGGGTGAGGTAGTTCATCTGGGCCATGGGTCGCTCCGTCGCGGCTTTTGTCCCATAGGCGGAACCAGACCGCTACCGGGATTGGACATCTGAATCGTCGCGGCTAGTCTCCGCCGCCATGACCGAAACCGTTCTCGAAATTTCCAATCTCGTCGTCACCTTCGACACGCCGGACGGCGACGTGGAAGCGGTGAAGGGCGTATCTTTCCAAATCGCCAAGGGCGAATGCCTGGGCATCGTAGGGGAAAGCGGCTCGGGCAAGAGCCAGACATTCCTGTCCGCCTTTGGCCTCACCTCACCAAACGCCCGTGTTTCGGGCTCGGTGAAATTCCAGGGCCGTGAAGTGCTCGGCTTGCCGCGGCGCGAGATGGACAAGTTCCGCGGCCGCCATGTCGCCTTCGTGTTTCAGGATCCGCTGACGGCGCTGACGCCGCACCTGACCATTGAAACGCAAATGAGCGAAGTTCTGGAGCATCACTTCCAAGTTAAAGGCGAAGCAGCACGACAACGCGCAGTCGAATGGCTGGAGCGCGTGCGTATCCCGGAAGCGGCACGCCGGCTTTCGCAATACCCGCACGAACTCTCCGGCGGCATGCGCCAGCGCGTGATGATCGGCATGGCGATGATGTCGGAACCCGCCCTGCTCGTGGCGGACGAGCCGACGACAGCGCTGGATGCCACGGTGCAAGCGCAAGTGCTCGATCTCATCGAAGACTTGCGCAAAGACACCGGCGCCGCGGTCGCGCTCATCACGCACGACATGGGCGTCATTGCGCGCATGGCGCAGCGCGTTGCGGTGATGCGGCGTGGTGAAGTGGTGGAGACGGGCACGGTCGATGAAATTTATGCATCGCCGAAAGCCGAGTACACGCAGATGCTGCTGAAAGCGGTGCCGCGGATCGATGGCGACCGCAACGTTGCGCTGCCGCAGCCAGAGGCGGGGCCGCCGATTTTGAAAGTGGACGATGTGCGCGTCACTTTCCCGGTCAAGATCAAGGATGGCTCGCTGTTCGGCAAAACCAAGCCGTTGCGCGCCGTCGATGGTGTGAGCTTCACGTTGCAGGCGGGTGAGACGCTGGGCATTGTTGGCGAAAGCGGGTGCGGCAAGTCCACGCTCGCGCGCGCGGTGGTGCAGCTCCTGCCACGCAACGCTGGCGAGGTGACGTTCCTCGGTCGCAATCTGCTGCCGAGCGAGCGTGAGGCTATCCGCCAATCGCGCCGTGATTTGCAGATCGTTTTCCAGGATCCGCTCGCCAGCCTTGATCCGCGCATGACGCTAGGCGCCTCGATCGGTGAGCCGTTGCTTGCGTTCGAGCCTGCGCTGTCGCGTGCTGAGCGCGAAGTGCGGATTAAGGAAATGATGACGCAGGTCGGGCTCGATCCTGATCTGATCAATCGCTATCCGCATGAGCTTTCGGGCGGGCAGAACCAGCGCGTGGGCGTGGCGCGCGCGATGATCCTGAAGCCTAAGCTGGTCGTGTGTGACGAGGCGGTTTCGGCGCTGGATGTTTCAATCCAAGCGCAAATTCTTCGGCTGCTCGCGGATTTGCAGCGCGAATACAATACGAGCTTCCTGTTCATCAGCCACGATCTCGCTGTCGTGCGCGAGATTTCGCACAATGTGCTGGTGCTTTACCTCGGGCGCTCAGTTGAGTACGGGCCGGCGGAGGTGATCCTGCGTGATCCGCGCCATCCGTACACGCGCGCACTGCTCGCCGCTGCGCCAACGCCTGATCCGGACATCGCGCGCAACAAGCCGCGTGTGCGGCTTGTTGGTGATTTGCCAAGCCCGCTCGATACGCGTGCGCCACTGCGGTTCTTGAAGTCGCGCATCGTGGATAATCCGGATGCCACCCAATACCGGCCGCAATGGATCGAAGTTGCACCCGGGCATTTCGTGGCGGAGCACGATCCGGCCGAGACGGTTATCGCCGCCTAACGCCTAGAGGCAGCGCGCTTCGTATCCAGCATCTTGAAGCGCGGCGATGATCTCGGCGGTGTGCTGGGCGTCGCGGGTTTCGATCTTGATGTCGAACTCGACGCCCTTGATGGGCGCCTGAAGCGTCATGCGGTGATGCTCGACCTCGAGGATATTTCCGCCCTTGTCGCCGATGATCCGCGTGACGGTGGCGAGGATGCCGGGGCGGTCGTCTCCGATGAAGCGCAGAATCGCTATGCGGCCCTCGCGCACGAGCGAGCGCTCAAGCACTGAAGCCAGGACGCGCGTGTCGATATTGCCGCCAGAAAGAACGATGCCGACCTTCTTGCCGGCGAACTTCTCCGGTGCGACCAGGAGCGCCGCCAGCGTTGCCGCGCCAGCGCCCTCCGCGACGGTTTTTTCAGCGGTGACATAAAGCGCGATCGCTTGTTCGAAGCCCGGCTCGTCGATCAGGATGATTTCGTCGATCAGGGATGCCGCGAGCGCGAACGGCAATTCACCAACTGCTTTCACGGCGATGCCTTCGGCGATGGTCTGGCCGCCTGTGGTGCATTTTTCGTTGCGCGTGCGGCTTTCGAAAGAGGGATACATCGACGATTCAACGCCGATGATGCGGATCTCGGGCTTCACGGCTTTTGCCGCGATGGCCATGCCGGAGATCAAGCCGCCGCCACCGATCGGGATCACGAGAACGTCGAGGTCAGGCGCAGATTCGAGCATCTCAAGCGCGGCTGTGCCCTGGCCTGCGATCACCGCTGCATCGTCGAATGGATGCACGAAGACGAGGTTCTGCTCGTCGCGTAACTTAATGGCGTGTGCGTACGCATCGTCGAACGTGTCGCCCTCAAGCACAATCGTGGCGCCGCGTGAGCGGGTCTGTTCGACTTTCACATGTGGCGTGGCGCGCGGCATAACGATAGTGGCCGGCACGCCCAGCACCTGTGCATGATGCGCCAGTGCCTGCGCGTGATTGCCGGCCGATGCTGCGATCACGCCGCGCGTGCGTTCGCTTTCGTTGAGTTGGAGCAAGCGATTCAGAGCGCCGCGCTCCTTGAAGGCGCCGGTCAGCTGCTGGTTTTCGTATTTCACCCAGACGTCGATACCCGTCGCTTTCGAGAGCGTGCGCGAATGGTGCATCGGCGTTCGGTCGATGCGGCCCTCCAAGCGGAGCGCCGCTGCGCGGATGTCCTCAATCGTGACGGGCTGGGGTGGGCGGCGATCTGACATTGACGTGGCGGACCCTATCGGGCGTCGCGCGCTGGTTCAATGATCAGGCGCCAAGCGCGCGCATCAGGTCGAGCCGGCGCATCGCTTTGCCGGGCAGGGCGGCGAGCTTGGGTTGCGGCGCCTTCTCGATTTGGGAACGCAAGCCATGTGCGCCCCGGCGCACCGCACCAGAGAAGGATGCGCCAGCGACAACGCCCCATTCCAGCATGCGCTGCGTGGTCGAGAGTTGGCGTTTGTATTGGTAGTCGCCCGGGCCAAAGTCGACCTCGGTAACTCCATGGTCGGCGGCCCAGCCAATGATGCGCCGCGCCAATTGGACGCCGGGAGAATAGGCGTCAAAGGCGCCGTCGTGCGCGACGATCCAGAAGTGAAGGACGCCGCCGCTGCGCAAGCAAAATGCGCCGGCGGCCATGGCGCCGTCCACGCTCAGCGTGAACAAGGCGCCGCCGAAGCTAGGTTCGCGGGTAGCGAAGCAGCGATCAAGCGTTTGACGCACCCATGGCGCCGCCCAGATTTCGGGTTGGCCTGTGCGCTGGAGCTGCGTGTTCTTCCAGCTGACTAGCGTCTCAAAGTCAGCGCGATCAGAGCTTTGCGCGCGGAACTCGATCTGACCGCGCTCGCGTTCAAGCTTGCGGGCTTTTTTGTCGGTCTGGCGTACGAATTCTGCGCGCCGGGTGCGCAACGCCGCCTCATAGAGTTCGCTGCTACTTTGCGTTTCAGCGATCCAGGAACCTTCTGCGCCCGCCGCTTTGAACGGCGTTGCGCCAGCGGGAACGTGTGTAAGGTCGATGCGACCGACACTGAGTGCGCGGCAAAGTCGGGCTGGCGCGATCTCGAGGCCTTCGCGGCCCACGAGGCCTTGATAGTCGCTGATCGGTGCGCCGAGGCCCATGGCGCTGAAGCGTGAGAGCCGCTGGGCGCCGAAATAGCCTTCACCGTCATTAACGATGACAACGCGTGCGTCGGCGCGTGCGGCGCCGATGAGTTGGGCCCAGTCCGGCGTGAGATACGGGCTGAGCGTACCGGCGCGCTGATGGCTGCGCCATTTTTCAATGTCAGCTTGGCCCAATTCCTTGGGATGTACCGTTTCGAAACGCACGAAATCCGCCTTGCTCAACTCGCCCATCTGGCGAAGCAAGGACTGGGCCTAGCGCGTGGCGGGGAGCCCGGTCCGGCCAGCGGCGAAATCCGCGACGGAGCGGTCAAATGCGGCGGCGCTGACGCCGATCGATTTCGGCGTTGCGCCAGGCGACGGGCGATATTTCGAGTCGACTCCGACAAGTTGAAAGCGCCGGCCGTCTCGGATCAGGAAAGCCGAGCCTGAATCGCCCAAAGTGGTGTCGCAGGCATGTGCGAAGGTGGCGTCATCGTAGATCTGAATCGGGTGGCAATCGATGTGGGCCGAGAGCAAGTCGCCGCCCGTGTCCCAGGAATAGCCGGCCTGGAGCAAGTTCACGCCGCGCGGCGCTGAGCGCTCTCGTGTTGTGAAGCGACGCACTTCGGCGTGGCCAAGCGTATCGCCGAGCGGGCGATCGAGCCGGAGGAGCGCCCAATCGTGGCCGTCGAGTTCGCTGGTCGTGGCGAAGCGATAGAAGTTGAAAGCGGGGCTAATCAAATAGGCGGTGGCGCGGGCGCTCTGGCCATTGCCTGATGGTGTGAAGACGCCGGCGGCGTGAACGCCATTGTCGCTTACGATGCAATGCGCGGCTGTGGCGATGACGTTGCTGGCGATGAGCGTCGCGGTGCAGCGCTGTCCGGCGGCGCTGACGAAGCGGCCCATGAAGCGCCAGGGAGCTTCGCCTGCATCGACGCGGACACGATCATCGCGGCCGTAGAAATGATCGATAATGCCCATTGGACGCTCGCGCGTGTGGCAATCGGAGCGATCCGTGCGTGCGGCGCAGGCGCCGTTGCCAATGCCTGGCTCTTCGCAGATGTCATTGAACGAGGTGGCGCAGGTGTCGGTTAGATTGCGCAACCAGCTCATGGCGGCGCAATCGGTGGCGTCCGCGGCTTGGATGCAGGCGCCGGTGCCGAGGCGCAGCTCGTCGCATTCCCCGTCATTTGCCCACTGGCAGGAATCGTCCTCGATATCGCGGCGCAGGCGCTGACAGTCGGTGTTGTCGGAGTTGGCCGGGCACAGGCCGGAGCCGATCGCTGGCTCGTCGCAATCGTTGTTGCGTGCAAAGGCGCAGGAATCATTGCCGACCGGGGTGACGCCCACGGTGGGTTTTGGCGGCTCCACCTGGTGGAAATAGGCGCGTGGATCAAAGCGCGCCGGCGCCTGGGGCGCTGCGGCAAAGCTCACGGTTACGCAGGCCGCCACTGTCGCGATCGCCGCCAGAATGCGCATGGGGGCCCCAGAAAAGCTCAGGGTAGCCTAGCCCGCGAAGCCGCTCCGGGGAAGCTACAGGCGCCGTCACTTGATCTCCCGGCTCGGCTCTGAAACAAGCCCGCCATGGCCGCGCCCGTCCTCCATATCGGCAACAAGAATTATTCGTCCTGGTCGATGCGTCCTTGGCTGGCGCTGAAATGGGGCGGCATCGGCTTTCAAGAACACATCATCCCGCTGGGCGGCGAAGGCTATGGCCGCTCCGAGATCAAGGAAGTGCGCGCGGTATCGCCAAGCGGGCGGGTGCCGGCGCTGCACGTCGGCGATGCGGTGATCCACGAAAGCATCGCGATTTGCGAATGGGCGGCCGAGCAGACACCATCGCTGTGGCCGGCTGATCCGATCGTGCGGGCAGAAGCGCGTGCGGCATCGGCTGAGATGCACGCGGGCTTTGCGGCGATCCGGCGCGATATGTCGTGCAACATCCGGCGCAGGCTCGAACGCGCGCCGCAATGGCCGACAGATACGCAGACGGATATGACGCGTCTGTTTGAACTCTGGGGCGGCTTGCGTGCGCGCTTCGGTGACGAAGGCGACTTTCTGTTCGGTCAGCGCTCGATTGCCGACGCCATGTTCGCGCCAATCGCCACGCGGCTGCGGACATATGCGGTCGAGGCTCCCGAGTTTGCCCAGGCGTACTGCGCCACCATTTTTGCCGACGCGGCGTTCCAAGAGTGGGAACGCGCGGCGGAAGCTGAACCTTGGACCATTGAACAAACGGAAGCGCTTTACCGATGAAGAGATTGATCCTGGCTGCGGTCGCCGTGCTCTCGCTGGGCGCTTGCAACACCAATGAAAAAAGCGGCGTGGAGCGCGAGATCGAACGCGCCGATACGGAGCGCGCCGATGCGATCACCAACGCACTGAATGAGATCGGAAGCGAAGTGGACGAACAACCGCAAACCTTGCCGTCGGGCCTCGAATTGAAGTTCACACGCCGCGGCGCAAATCAAACGTTGGCGCAGCCGACGATGGCCTCGACCGTGCTCGTGCACTACGAAGGCAGCTTCGTGGACGGCGGCGAAGTGTTCGATTCTTCTTTCGCGCGCGGTGAGCCGGTGGATTTTCCGCTGCAGGCGGTAGTGCCGGGCTTCTCTGAAGCGATCACGCACATGCGTCCCGGCGATGAAGTGATTGCGACGTTCCCGGGTTCGCTGGGCTATGGCCCGTCGGGCCGCGGCCCGATCCCGCCGAATGCAGCACTTCGTTTCCGCATTGTGCTGCTGGCGTTCCAAGAGCCGGGCGGCGAGCCAGTGGGCCATCCGGGCTGAGGCGGATGTCCAAGATCGATCAGACGCTCGATATTCTCGCGCGTTTGATCGCCTTCGATACTACCTCGAGAAATTCAAACCTCGCGCTCATCGAGTGGGTGGAGGAATTTCTGCGCGTGCGCGGTGTAGCTTCGCGGCGGGTGGCAAATGCCGATGGAAGCAAGGCCAACCTCTATGCGGTGATTGGCCCGAACGTGGCGGGCGGCGTGGTGCTGTCGGGGCATACTGATGTGGTGCCGGTCGATGGCCAACCGTGGTCGAGCGATCCGTGGGTGCTGAGCGAACGCAGCGGCAAGCTCTACGGGCGCGGCACGTCCGACATGAAGAGCTTCATCGCACTGGCGCTCGCGCACGTGGATCAGATGCAAGCCGCGGCGATGAAGCGGCCAGTGATCCTGGCGTTCTCCTATGATGAAGAGATCGGCTGCCTCGGCGCGCCGTCGATGATCGCAGAGCTTGCGGCGCTTCCTGAAAAGCCGGCGGCGGTGATCGTCGGTGAGCCGACGCTGATGAAGGTCGTTTCCGCGCACAAGGGCGTGCGCTCGTTCCTTGTCGAAGTGACGGGTCGTGAGGCGCATTCAAGTTTGCCGGATGCGGGCGTATCGGCCGTTATGGAAGCACTGAAGCTGATGGGGCTGGTTGCCGAGATGGCGGAAGAGGGGCGCGGCATGAGCCACGCGCACTTCTCGCCGCCGGGGCCGACGCTGACGATAGGCCGCGTCGAGGGCGGCACGGCTGCGAACATTCTGGCGCGGCGGTGCGAGTTCGTCTGGGACTTGCGCTCGCCCGAGCAAGCGCAGGGCGATGCGATCGAAGCACGCTTTCGCGAGGCCGCGGCGAAGCTCGATGCGGAGATCAAAGCGCGCGCGCCCGAGGGCGGTGTGAAGGTGACGCGGCGCTCGCTAACGCCGGGGCTTGCGATCTCGCAGAACAGCGAAGCTGAAGTGCTCGCCCGTGCGCTGACGGGCGATAATGAGACGCGTGCGGTGGCCTATGCCGCAGAGGCGGGGCTGTTTCAGCGTGCAGGATTGCCGGCGGTGATTTGCGGGCCGGGCTCAATTGAGCAGGCGCATCAGCCGGACGAGTGGATCGAGCTAAGCCAGATCGAAGAAGGCGCAGCGTTCATGCGCCGGCTGATCGCGCACCTAAACTAGCGCGCTGAGCGCCGCTTGTTTCGCCGCTTCATTGGAATAGGCGATGAAGCCTCTGATGAGGAAGCTGCCGGCGCGATCACCGTAGGTGAGCGGCGCACCGTCGAGGCGCATGATGTTTCCGCCAGCGGCGAGCAGGATTGCGTGGCCAGCAGCGGCGTCCCACTCGCACACGTCACCAAAGCGCGGATAAAGGTCCGCTTCGCCTTCGGCGACTTTGCAGAACTTGATCGATGAGCTTGCGTGCGCCGGTGCGCCAATGAGCTTGCTTACGAATGCGGCGGTACGCGCGTCGCGGCCCGAGTTTTCAGATGCGATGACGCGCCATTGTCTTGGCTTTTCAGCCGTGTGGATCGCATGCAGCGGCGCGGCGAGCACGGCCGTAGCGGGATCGCATTGGCCCGCAAGCGCGCGGCCAGGTTCGCCGGCATAAAGTTCACCGGTCGCAGGCGCATAGACAACACCGATTGTTGGCGCGCCGTTTTCAATCAACGCGATGTTGACGGTGAACTGATCGCCGCCGGCGGCGAAGCCTTTGGTGCCGTCGAGCGGATCGACGCAGAACCAACGCGCGCCGCATTCTGGGATGCGGCCTTCGGCGCACGATTCTTCGCCGATCATCGGCACGCCGGGCGCAAGGCGCTGTAAGCCCGCTTCGATAATTGCCTCGGCGCGCTGATCGGCGATGGTGACGAGGGAGCCATCGAGTTTGGTTTGCGCATCAAACCCCGCCGCGCGCACAGCATTAATTTCACGCCCAGCTTCGAGCGCGAGCGAGATCAGATCGTCGAGTTTTAGCATGTGCCCCGCTTGAAGCATGCGGACACGCTCTAGTCCAGCTTGTCAGGCGTGTTTTGCTTCAGCTCCGCGAGCCAGGCGGCGGCGCTGGCGTCGCTCGGCATGCGCCAATCGCCGCGCGGGGAAAGCGCGCCACCGGAAACGATCTTCGGGCCGTTCGGCACAGCGCTGCGTTTGTACTGGTTAGCGAAGAAGCGGGTGAGGAACACTTCGAGCCAATGCTTCAGCGTGGCGTAGTCGTATTTTTCGCGCCACGCGTTCCAGGCGAGATAGAGGATCTTGCTCGGCGTCATGCCGTAACGCGTGAGCCAAAACAGATTGAAGTCCTGCAGCTCGTACGGGCCAACGACGGCCTGCGTGCTTTGTGGCGCATCGCCTGGGATGAGTTCGGGGCTGATCTCACCTTCGAGCACACTGATCAGTGTTTGCGAAACGCCAGCGTCGAAGATTTGCTTATCGGCGACCCAGCGAATGAGGTGTTGGATCAACGTCTTCGGCGCGCCGCCATTGACGTTGTAGTGGCTCATATGATCGCCGACGCCGTACGTGCACCAGCCGAGCGCGAGTTCGGACAGATCGCCGGTGCCGACGACAAAACCGCCTTCTGTGTTGGCCAGGCGGAACAGATAGTCGGTGCGCAAGCCCGCTTGCACGTTCTCGTAGGCGACATCGTAGACCGGCTCACCGCGCGCGGCGGGGTGGTTCAAATCCTCCAGCATGCGCTGGGCCAGCGGCGCGATGGAAACCTCGCGTGCATCGATGCCGAGCGCGTTCATCAGAGCCCAAGCGTTGGACTTGGTGGCGTCGCTGGTGGCGAAGCCGGGCATGGTGACGCCGATTATATTCTTGCGCGGCAGGCCGAGCAGATCGAAGGCGCGCGCGATGACGATCAGCGCGTGCGTTGAATCGATGCCGCCGGAGACACCGATAACAACGCGTTTGGTCTTCGTCGCTTCGATGCGCTTGGCGAGGCCGGAGACTTGGATGTTGTAGGCTTCGAAGCAATCGCGGTCGCGTTTGCTGAGATCATCCGGAACGAACGGAAAGCGATCAAGCTTGCGTTTCAGCGGGACACCTTCTGGTGTGCCGAGATCAAAGCTGATGTGGCGCCATTTGGTCAGTTCGTCTTTGGCGCGTGCGGCTGCGTCGTGGAACGTACCGACACGTCGGCGTTCTTGCGAGATACGGCCGACGTCGATGTCGGCGGTGACGAGCTTCGGCTCGCGCGCGAAGCGCTCGCCTTCGGCCAGCTTCTCGCCCATCTCGTAGGCGATGACTTGGCCATCCCAAGCGAGATCGGTTGTGCTCTCCCCATAGCCGGCGGCGGCGAACACATAAGCTGCTATGGCGCGGCGCGATTGGCTGTCGCAGAGCACGGCGCGGTCCTCGGCCTTGCCGATGACGATGTTGGACGCGGAGAGATTAAGCAGGACGTTGGCGCCTGCGAGTGCGCCAAGCGTGGAGGGCGGTTGCGGGGCCCAGAAGTCTTCGCAAATCTCGACGTGGAAGGCGAAGTCGGCGTGGTCGGTCGCGGTGAAGACCACCTTGGCGCCGAAATCCACCCATTCACCGGCGATCTGAATGAGATCGTCTTCTGTGTCGCTGGCTACGCTGAAATAGCGCTTCTCGTAGAACTCGCGATAGTTCGGCAGGAAGCTCTTTGGAACGACGCCGAGGATGGCGCCGCGATGGATCACGACGGCGCAGTTGAACACGGATGTGCGCGAGCGGATCGGTGCGCCGACTATCAGGATTGGAAAGAGATCTTCACTCGCGGCGACGAGTTTCGCGATCGCCGTTTCGACGGCGTCCAGCAGTGTATCCTGCAGCAGAAGGTCATCGATGGCGTAGCCGCTGAGCGAAAGCTCCGGCGTTAGCAGCAGGGCGGCTTTTTCAGCATCCGCGTCGCGCCAGAATTTCAGGATCGCGTCCGCATTGGCAGCGGGATCGGCAGGCTGCACCAGAGGCGCGCAGGCAGCCACGCGCACGAAACCATGCGCGTAAAGGGAGTCAAAGCTCTTGGCGGACGATTTGCGGGAGGCCATTTGCGCTAGCCTACCACATTATGCTCAGTGAGACCATAATGGCTTAGTCGTCGTGCGAGGTGTCGATCTCGATGCGGTCGTCATAGCCCTTGCGGGCCGAGTAAAACACCAGCGCCATCAAGCCGCCGCCGACGGCGAGCGAAAGCACGGTGCCTAAGGTTAACGCGATCCAGCCGTGGATGCTCATCGCCGAGCCGTCCCAGCCGGTCAGCGTGCCAAACGTGACGACCGCGAGCAGGCCGCCAAGCGTGAGCGTGAGCAGGAAAGCTTTCATGCTCACAAGATGGGGTGACGCGGCCCCAGCCGCTAGCGCCAGAAGGTCGCGCTTTAAGTCTGCTCACGGCGCATGGCGATCGCCCGCGCGAGGCCGGCGGCCAGCTGATCCGGATCATAGGGTTTGCGGACGACGGGAATGTGCTTGAGGCTGCGGGGAATAATCACGTGATCGCCGTAGCCGGTGGCGAAGATGAAGGGGATTTTCCGCCGCTCCAGTTCTTCTGCGACCGGGAAAGAATTTCCAGAGCCGAGGTTGACGTCGAGCATCGCAACATCCGGCGTTGTGGCGACGAGCACCCGTAGCGCTTCGGCAGCAGTGGCGGCCGTGTCGACATTGCCGACTCCGCACATTTGCAACATCGCCTCGGCGTCGAGCGCGATGATGAGCTGATCTTCCACCAGCAGGACGTCGAGGCCGTCAAGCACCGGCGCGTCGCGGCTGATGCTGGCTTCTTCTGTTGCGGCCGGCGGCGGCGGCAGCACGGAGACGAAACGCTGCGGGATCAAGAAGCGCGCGCGCAGGCCTTCCGGCGCGTAGGTGATCTCGCTCTCGCCGCCGAGGTCGAATGGGACCGAGCGCGTGAGCAGAATTGAGCCGAAACCTTTGCGGTTGGGTGGTGTAACCGTTGGCCCGCCGGTTTCGGTCCACAGCAATTCTGCTGCGCCATCCTCGCCGACACGCCAAGTGACGTTGAGTTCGGCGTTCTTTTGCGACAGCGCGCCATATTTAGCAGCGTTGGTGGCGAGTTCGTGGGTGACCAGCGCAAGCACGGAATAGGAGCGCGACTCCAATCCGATCTCGGGCCCGTTGAGGGTGATCGTGGCGACTTCGCCGTAAGGCCGAAGCTCTGACGTGAGCAGCTCTCGCAGCGCGCCGCCGCCATCAGCGCGGATGACCTGATCATGTGCGAGCGCCAGCGCCATGATCCGGCCACGCAAGGATTCCACGTAATCGTTGAGGTCGCGGCCCTCATCAACGGGTTGCGAGACAATCGATTTGATCAGCGCCAGGATGTTCTTGACGCGGTGATTCAGTTCTTCGTTGAGCACCTTCTGGCGCAGGTCCGCAGTCTGGCGTTGTGTCTCCAGGATTTCTGAGTGGCGGACGATGACTTCGAGCAATGCCGTGCGCGTGGCCTCCGCCATCTCGAGATCATCCGCGGCCCAAGGCTGCGACTGGCGTTCAACGGTTTGCTTCCAGATGGCGAAGCTCTTTCGCGGCGTGAGCCGATCGCCGAGCGGGCCAATCTCGTACACTTTGTTGGGGTCACCGGCCCAGTCGACACTGTGGATCAATTCTTTGCGGAAGAAGATGAGATAATCCTTCGGCGTCTGCGAAAGCGGAACGGCAACAAGCCCTGAGACGTCTGCGGCGTAATCAACGGCTACTGGAAGGTGCGCAGCGAGTTCGTTTGTCGCCCAGATTTTGCCTTGCGCAGCCACGCCCAGAAACCGCATCAGGGCAGGCGCCGCGTTGGATGGCGGCGTTTTTCCGAGATGGCTCCATACACCGCCAAGCCAGAGGCCGACGCCGTCGCAGGGCATCAGCTGTTTCAAGTCCTGCAGTTTGCCTTGCAGAAACTGAGAGATGTTCGTCACCGTGCTAGAGTCGCGCAGCACTTGATCGAGTGCGCGGCGGGCGCGCGCGGCGGAGTCGAGCCGGGTCTTACGGGTCAGGGCTTCGAGCTGAAGTGAGAAGAATTCGCCGAACATCTCGGCGGCAATGCGCTGCTGAAGCGAAAGCACCCGTGGGCCGTAATGGTGGCATGCAATCAGCCCCCACAGTGCGCCATCGACGACGATCGAGATCGACATCGAAGCGCCGACGCCCATGTTGCGCAGGTATTCGCAGTGAATGGGTGAGACGCTTCGAAGGTGCGCATAAGAAAGATCAAGCGGCTCGCCCAGATCATCCAGGACCGGATCGATCGGCATGCGTTCGCAATTGGCGTCGGAGATGACGCGGATGCGGTTCAGAAGGTAGAGCCTGCGCGCCTGTTGCGGGATATCGCTAGCGGGGAAGTATGTGCCTCGAAATGCTTCAAGATCGCTGCGTTTGGCTTCGCCGATGACTTGGCCCGAGCCATCGTGCATGAATTTATAGATCATCACGCGGTCGTAACCGAGCAGTCCGCGCAGCAGGCGTGGCGTGCGGAGGAAAAGGCTGTCGAGATCGGTAAGGCGCGCGGTAGAGGTGATCAGCGTGCGTGCGGTGTCGAGCGGACTCCCTACACCAGCGGCGGCGTGTTCGAACTCCAGGATCGTTGCGCCGCGATTGGTGTGGATCGAAATATCGTAGACGTCGTCGCCGATGCGTTTGCCTGGCAGCACCACCGGCCGTGTTGGTTCGCTGGCCGTAGCCGCGGCGTTGCGTAGATCGTGGACGGTCGATGCATCAAAGATTTCTGACAGGTTTTCGCCGAGCAAGGTCCGCTTACTCTGTTTCAGAAACGCGGCGGCGTTGAGCGAGACGCGTAGAATGCGCTCCAGTTGCGGGTCGCAGGCGACGAGGCAGCCGTGGGGCTGGATGCTGCCTGGAATGTGAATCGGTTCGCGATCGCAATTTGTAAGGTCGACTTGGGCTTGTTCGGTCATGCGCGAGCGCACTCCATGGCGCGCGCGGCGGCGGAAAAAGCGGCATTGGCGCCCGCGATGACGTGCGCCTCGTTGAGTTCGTTTGAGCGAGCGCTCAGCAAATCCAGAAAGCCGCGAAAGCTATGCGGATGCTCAGCCTGCGCCCACAAATGGCGCGCGCCGTACTCACGTCCGAGCCCGAGGGGCTCGACCCTTTGACACAATATACGTGCGCCAAGCGCAGAGCCTTCAAGCACGTAGTGGACACCCATCGCGAATGACTCGCTCTCAGCGCGCCATGCGCTGAAGCCGCTGTGAACCGGCGTCAGTGCGAGGTCGCGTATATCAAGCGCTAATTCGCCCACGAGCCGCTGCGGACGCCAGTCTCCAGTACAGTACGCGGACGCGTCCAGCCAACTTTCTGCGCCTTCGCGGAAGGCAAGCATGCCGCGCGCGTACTCATTATATTCATTTTGAGATTGGAGCGGCCCGACGCGACGGCCGAGCGCTTCATGCAACGCAGTTGTCGCTTGCCTTAAGCGATGCCGCAATGAGGTGAAAGTATCGTGCACTCAGACTCTGCCCAGAGCTCGAACGCTCTGCGGCAGGCCGAGTTCCCTCTTAGCTGCAGAACGCAGGCATTACGACCGGCGCCGATGCGGTGCGCTGGCGCCACTGGCCGTTCGCGTCGCGATAGCGCTCGCCCACCGCGATACGGCGCTCGAACACTTCGCATGCCACTGCCGCCGCCATCTCGTTGACGGATGCGCCGCGCTCGGTTGCGCGCCGTGTGTACAGCTGCCGTCGCTGGATGTTGTTCTGCTCAACCCGCCCGCGCAGGTCAGCGGAGATGTTCGCGCCCGGGACAAAGCCAAGATAGCCATCGGCTTGCTCGCCGATGAGGCCAGCGCCGCGTGCTTGGTTGAGAGCGGCGTCTTGCGCCATGGCTGGCGCAGCGAACGCGAGGGTCGCGGCGGTCAACAGAGTCGCTGCAAGTACGCGGATCATGGGGTTGAACCTCCGAACAGGTCGGTATTGTTCTCCAGGAGCTCTTGAGCGTCGCGCTCTAGGCGCACGATCACTTCCTGGCGAATATTGACGTTGAGATTGATCTCGATTGGCTCATCCGGCGCTTGGATCTGCACCGGAATGCAGCCCGCAATCGCGACGGCCGCGCCTAGGCTCGAAAGCAGCAGTGCCTGCGTGCGCATGTGAAACTCCGTGCTGCCGTCTTAGCGGCGGTGAGCTGAATGGCCTCTGAAGCCTAGACTTATTCTGAGCTTGGGTCGTCCTGGTCAACAGTCTCGTCCGCATCCCCGTTCCGGCCCTGTTCGATAAGGGAGCCAGGATCGGTGATTGTTGCGGCCGTTTGAGCCAAGCGGCGGAAGGGTGCCGACACCCGCACGTTAAATTCGAAGGGAACGCCGCGCACGGTTACGCTGCCCAGCCCTGGGACAGGCGCGATAGGGCCGAGATCGACCGGTTGGCCGGTGTTGCGGCCGCTGAACTCAATAGAGGAGATCACATCGCCGTTGAGATCGCCGTCAAGGGTGAGAGACAGGGTATCGTATCTGAAGCTGCGCAGTGCATCGAAGGCTATGCGCGAAACGCCGGTGGCATCCTGGCCGGCCGGGCCGGTGTAGGAAATAGTGCCGCCTTCGCCTTGCGCGCGTACGACGCCGCCTTCGACAAACGCGCTGCGGCGCGTGAGAATGAGGGGGAACGAGCCTTCGAGACGGCCAGTCGCCTGCAGGTCCGGGACATTCAGGGTCGAAAGTAAGCTCGATGCATCGACGTCGCGGAGCTGAAGCTCGAAGCGTGTTTCATCGGCGCCAAGCGTGATTGTCGTCGGTCGCATCTCAAGAACGCCAGACGCAAAATCGAACTCAGCGTTTTCGATCGATACGCGCTGATCGGTTAGCAACTGGAAGCGCACGCGCCCGTTGGTTACTTCGACGCCAGGATTGAGCACGCCGACGTGAACTTGTTGGCCGGGTGGTGTGGTCAGCGCAAACAAATCGTCGAAATAAATTTCGCCGTTGACGGTCTCTACAATTGGGATCGTCGAGGTCGCGAGCGACACGTTGTGCAGCTGAACGCGTCCGGTGCTAGTAATGGCTTCGCGTGTCCAAACGATATCGCCCGTCACGTCCGCGCCGCCCGTTACGTTGTCGACTAAGCCGCGCGTTCGCTCGGTAATGTCATATGGTTGCAGGTCTGGGCCGAAGGTGAGGTCGGCGGCGAGTATGCGCGCCGTGCCGGCGCCTTCGTTGATAACGTGGCGTGCAGTGAAGTTGGCGAGTTGGCGCCGCTCTTCCCCGTCGAGGAGAATGGCGCCGGTGGCGTCGACCACGCCTTCACGCAGCACCGCATCGACATTCACGAGGCGAAGCGGGTTAAACAGCGGGCGCTCGTCATCGGTGGTTGGGCGGTTTGCAGTCAACACGGCTTCCGCCGCAGTGACGCGGATGACGGGCTTGCCGTCTTCGGGCGCTGCGGTCCAACCGCCTTCGATGGTGGAGACTGAACCCGGCAAGGTCGGATCGCTCAGTGCGCCTTGTTCGAACGCGCCATCGACGCGCCAAGTATCGGCAATGCGTGCGTTTGCGGTGATGCGCTGGAGCGCGACGGTCAGCGTGCGATCGTCGGCCATGTCGATGCCGATGCTTGGGCGATCCGCGACGAGCGCAAGCGCGATGTCGCCGGTGCGCCCCCCAAAGCGTCCAACCACATTTGCCGCGGCGACGCGCGCCGGCTGAGCATCAGGACCGGCCATTCGGCCGTTTAACGCCAATTGTTGGATGGAGAAGCCGCCGGACAAATTGTTCCGCGCATCCGCTGCCATCAACGCGCCGTCCAGCGGGCACAGAGAAAATGCGCCGTTTGCAAAGGAAAGTCCCGCAACATCGAGGCCGCCCATGCGCACTGGAAGGCAGCCGCTGTTGGGCGTAACGCGCCAACCCTCGCCCCAGTGAATGCCTAGATTAAGCGTCGGCGCCAGATCACGGATTTCACCATCGCCAACGGGGCCGCTGATCAACGCCGGGCCGCGCAAATCAATACGGCCGCCGCTTGCCTGAGCTGAAATGGTAATGCCGAGCTCAGCAGCCGATATGCTAGCGTTGCCCGCGCGCCAGTCGGCTAGCGTCAGCGTCCCATCTGCTTCGAACGGCGCTTCCTCCGAAGAGGTGACAGTATCGAGCAGCAGCGAAACGCTTGGCGCGCCGCCTCCGGACAGTTCCAACGCGACACTGCCCTGCGCAGTTGGACCCGGCCATTGCACCACCATGGCGGGCGCGTCTTGACGAAGAGGCCCGAGCCGCAGTCGAGCGCCCGTGGCCGCCCGCGCTTCAGCCGGCGCATCAAGGGTGATGCGTAGATTTCCGTTCGTCGCGGCTACCAACAGTGGGGCGGTCAGCGTGAAGCTGTCTGCGGCGCGATCAAGTGCGACGCGCGCCTGTGCGAACGTCGGACCAATGGGTGTGCCGTTCAACTCGGGCAAAGCCCGCCGCATATCTCCTTGCGCATCGGCATTTAGTGCGGACCGCGCCAAGGTAACGAGCGCATCGCCGCTCAACGCTCCATCTTCGCCAAGTGTTAGGCGGCCCGAAGCGGCGGGTTGTTGAGAGATAAGCGTCAGGCCTTCGAAGCGATCGCCGCCAAGTGTCCAGCGGGCGCGACCCTGACGGCCAGAGCCTTCGGCGTTGGCAGTGAAGCGTGGGCGCTGCATGCGAAGATCAGCAACAGCAAGCGAAACGGCACTGACGCGGCCCTGCGCCTCCCAAGCGGCTAATTCCAGGGCGTCGTCGCGCATCAGCGCCTCAACGCCAAAGGCGCCTTCGAGAATGCTGCCGTCGACACTTTGAGAGTCGAGGGCGCCAATGCGCCATCCAATTTGGAGGTCAATGCGCTCGAGGTTTACCGGCGTGCGCGCAAGCACGAGCAGGCGGCCATCGGCAGCTTCCGCGCCGGACCACGTCACGCCGGCCATGGATGCGGAGAACCGCACCGTGACGTCTTCGTTTTCACGCGATGTGATGACGAGTTCGGCTTGGCCGCGCTCAAGCGCGTAGTTGTCGGCGGTGCGCGAGGTTTCGGCGATGCGCGCGATGGCGCTGAAATCTTCGCCGATGCGGCCGGACGCGCGCATGGCGCCCTGCAACTCACCGAACGGCGCCTCCACGAAAAGATTACCGTCGACGATCTCGAAATTGATCTTTGGAATGGAGAGGCGCTGGCGGCCACGCGGCCCGCCGCCCAAGCGATCGAGCGTTCCGGCGCTGACCTCGCCGCGCGGCGTCAAACGCAAACGCACCATCGGTTCAGTCAGCCGGACGGAGTCGAGTTCCGGCATTAACCCATTCCAGCGCCAACTCGCTTCGACGAGCTGAATCGCCGCGTCGGGCGCCTCGATCGCGCCAAAGCGCACATTGGTTAGGGTGACGCCGCCGAAATCGAGACTGTCGACTTGAAAATCTGCTTCGACCCCGCGCTCTGATAGAGCGGCGCCAATCATAAAGTCCGCCAGCGGCAGCCGCGTAAACCATAGCCCGAGACCGACCAGGGACGTGGACACGCCAAGGGCGGCCACCGCTGTCACCCAGCCGATTAAAAATCGGCGGGGCGGCGGCGGTTCGTCAGGCGTGAGGGGCGCCTGGTCTTGACTCGCAACGGCCTGGTTAGACCTATGTGCCATAATCCATCGCTTGGCGTGGTCCTTGCTGGTTCGGTTCTACCCGCCAAAGGGCAGCGCCGAGACGAAGGAATGACGTCACTTCAGTTTCCGGCTAGATAACCAAACAGCTGAAAATGCTTGTCGGGCCTAGTTTTTTTCGCCTGACAGGCAGCGGAGCACGAGATTGAGAGCAGAATTCGCTCAACGGCTCATGAAGGCCAGGAAAGGTTTGACGGCGTTCGGCCTGATGGCCGGCGCCGCCGTGGTGGGCCTTGGTCTTGCCTGGAACGCTGGGCTTTTCTCGGGCGCCGCGGAGGCTGCTGCTGCGGAAACTGCAGCGGTGCGCGAAGAAGCCGCGCGTCGGGCTGAGCACCTGGCGTTTACGGAAGTTTACCTGGCGCATGAAGAGCGGGAACTTCGCGTCGGTAATGGCGAAACTTTAGCGGGTTTGCTGGTCCGCGCGGGCGCAAGCAGCACCGAGACCAACGCAGCACTCGCGTCGATCGCGGATGTTTACAATCCGCGCCGGCTTCGACCGGGCCAGCCCGTTAGTCTATTTTTCGATCGCCGCTCCGGTAATGCGCGCTTAACGGGCGTCGCATTCCGTTCTGAGCCTGGCGCATCGGTGACGGCGAACCGCACCACGGCCGGAGATTTCGCCGCGCGCGAAGTGTTAATGCCGGTGACATTTGAGATCGCCCGCATTGCTGCACCGGTGGAGACGAGCCTCTACGCCAGCGCGCTCGAACTTGGCGCGACCGATCGTGAGGTCGCCGCACTCGCCGATGCGTTTGCGTATGATGTCGACTTTCAACGCGACGTTCGCCCCGGCGACAATTTCGAGATCGTGTTCGAGCGTTACTACGACGACGAGGGCAATACGGTCCGCACCGGCAATATGTTGTTCGTCTCGCTCGAGTCCGGGCGCGGGTCGCGCGCCTTCTATTCATTCTTGGCGCCCGGCGACTCCCGCCAAGACTGGTACGATGCTGATGGCAGAAGCGCTCGCCGCTTCCTGATGAAAACGCCGATCAACGGCGCGCGCCTTTCATCCGGCTTTGGCATGCGCCGCCACCCGATCCTCGGTTACTCGCGCATGCACCGCGGCACTGACTTTGCCGCGCCGACAGGGACACCGATCCTCGCAGCAGGTGAGGGCACGGTCGTGCGCGTTGGCCCATTTGGCGCGTTTGGCAATTATGTCCGCATCCGTCACGCCAATGGCTATGAGACGGCTTATGCGCACATGTCGCGCTTCGCGCGCGGCATGCGTGCGGGCGCGCGGGTGAGCCAGGGGCAAGTGATCGGCTATGTTGGCACCACAGGCCGCTCGACAGGCCCGCACCTCCATTATGAGGTAATGCTGCGCGGCCGCCAGATGAACCCAATGACGCTGCGTGTCGCAACTGGCCGAAACCTGGAAGGTCGCGCCCTTGAACTCTTCATGATCGAGCGCTCTCGCATCGACACCATGCGACAGGTTCGTGCGCGCGAAACGCCGGTTTCGTTCCCTGCAGAACCAGCTGCTGCGCAGACCGCGGACGCGCCCTAATCGGCAATCTTCGCGTGCGCCAGCTCAACTCTACTGTTGAGCCTCCGCAGAAATAGTCGCATGCTTCGCGTTAGGATGCGTACCGCGCGCGCGCGCATTGCAGCGGAACCTACACTATGGCCCTTCGGGCGCTGATTGCAGATGACCATGAGCTGTTTCGCAGCGGCTTAAAGCAATTACTTGTCGATGCCCTCGGCGTGGAAGATGTCCGCGAAGCCGAGACTTTCGATCAAGCCATCGAAATCTTGACCGACGAAGGCGCAGGCGACCTGGTTCTGGTCGACCTCAGGATGCCGGGGATGTCCGGCGCAGAAGCATTGGCCGCGCTGCGCGATGGCTTCCCAAATGCAAAGATCGTCGTCGTTTCGGCGTGGGAAGAGCGTGCCGAAATTCTCGCGGCTTTAAGCGCTGGCGTGCACGGCTATATTCCAAAATCGCTCTCCGCCGCCGAGATCGCTGCGGCGTTGCGATCCGTTCTCGATGGCCGCATCTACGTGCCGGCGACCATTGGGCGGCGCGATCCGGGCGATCCAGTTGCGGCTGGTAATTCCGCCGCGCACGGCGAGAGCAAGCTCACGCTCCGTCAAAAAGAAGTGCTCAACGAATTGTTGAAAGGGCAGGCGAGTAAAGAAATCGCACGCACGCTCGACATCGCCGAGGGCACGGTGAAGATTCACCTTGCCGCGATCTATCGCGCTCTTGGCGTACGCACGCGCGCCGAAGCGATTGCAAGACTAAAAACTTAGCAGCTTAAGCGGCGCTAGGCTGCGTCAGTGCGGCTGCCCGGAGATCGTTCGGATCGACTGGTTTGATGAGCCAAGTATGACCCGAGCGGCGCAAGGCATCGAGCGTCTCGGGCCCGGTATCTCCCGTCACCATAATTGTGCGCGGCGCCGGATCGAGCTTGGCGCGCAAGCGCGTAGCGATGTCGAGCCCCTGTAGCTCGCCTCGAATGCGTAAATCCAAAACGAGTAAGCGCGGGATGTATCCGTTTTGCAGCGCCGCCTCTGCCGCTTCGCCATCCGCGAATGCGCGTACTTCAGCGCCCAGATCGGAGAGGAGGCCAGTGATTGCTTCCCGCGCGAGCGCGTCATCGTCCATCACCAGCACAGGCACGCCATTAAGCGCATCAGCTCGTATCGGGGCGTCCGCAGTTCTTGACCTCGCTGAAAGCGGCTTGGGAACGCGCAAGGTGAACCGCGCACCTTTTCCTTTTGCGGAGTCGACTGTGAGTGAAATGCCGAGGAGTTCAGCAAGCCTGCGCACCACCGGCAGGCCAAGGCCCAATCCGTCACTACTGGCGTCAAGACGTTCGAACTCCTCGAAAACACGCTCCTGATCTTCTGGTGCGATACCTGGGCCGTCATCCGAAACGGTGATGATTGCTACACCGTTCTCGGCGCGTGCGCTGATCCGCGCGATGCCGCCGCCATGCTGGATCGCGTTTGCGACGAGGTGGGAAAGCAATCGGGACAGAAGTCTCGCGTCTGTTTGAACAATCAGCGGCGTGGTGGCCGCTTCAACTTTGTTGGGGATGTGTTCCGCGATCACTGCGTCCAGGATGCCCTGGAGTGGCGTGTCAGCCGGGTCCGGTGTGACCACGCCAGCTTGAAGGCGCGCGAGATCCAGCAGGCTGCTGAACATGCCGATCATCGATTGGACGGCGCGGTCCATCTTGGCAACGATACCGCGCGTTTCGTCTGTCTGTACGCGCCGTTCTAGGGCAGAGAGATACAACGCTAGTGCGTGCAAGGGTTGGCGCATGTCATGACTGGCGACAGCGAGAAAACGGCTCTTAGCCAAGTCCGATGCGGCGGCGCGCCGAAGTGCTTCCTCAGAGGAGGCGTAAGCGGTCTGCCAACTCTGTTGCTCCGAGCGCAACATTGCGAGAGTGACGGATATAGAGATAATCGCCAGTGCAGCGAGTAAGCCGCCGATTAGCAAGAGCCCATCCCGCAGCCGCTGCTCTTCGGCGCGTTGCCGATCAATGAGGGCTTCGACCTGTTGCAGCAGCGCGCTGACTTCGCTGCGCGCTTCATCCATGTTCTCCTTTGAGCGGATGAGCGATGCGCGGAACTCGCGCTCGCTTAGCTGACCGGCGCGCTGGGCGGCGAGCACTTCGCTAAGTGTTTCCAGCGCGGTGCGCGTCAGCGCGTCGACCCGCTCGTATCGTGCGCGCAGTTCAGGCTGATCAAGGCTAAGCTGAGCGAGGCGCGCGAGCTGCTGGTCCGCAGACACGCGCCCGCGATCATACGGCTCCAGAAAATCGCGATCATTGGTCAGTAGATAACCGCGTTGGCCGGTTTCGGCGTCGATCGAGGCTTGCATTAAGCCGGACGCCGCCAAGCGTGCGTCCCGCGTGCGTTGAACTTCGCGCATCACGTTCTGATGCGCTCCGTCTACGCTAACGAGGCCGATGACGACCACGACCGCACAAAGCGCCAGCACGCCCATCGCGATGGCGATGAGCCGATCGGAGCGATTGCGGGGAAGTGAACGTGAAGGCGGCTCGGACTCTGGGGTGGTCACGTCGCGCTCCGTCTACGTCTGCTCCAGCCATGCGAGAATAGCCTGCGGGCTAGCCGGCTTCTGCATCACGTCGAGCCCGATCCGAACGGCCGCTTCGAGGGCGCGTCCATGAAACGATCCGGACAGCACCAGAACGCGCACGTGCGGGTTCAGCTGCATGAGCCGCTGGACCAGTGTTACTCCGTCCGGACCCGGCCCGAGATTGTAATCGGCTATAATGTACCTGATTTCCGGCAAGCGCGATCCTACTACGCCGCTAATCTTGTCGGCATTCAGTGCATGCACGACCTCGGCGCCCCAATCGGCCAGGACCATGCTCAATGCCTCAGCAGACGCCGCGTCGTCCTCCAGGACCAGGATGAGGGGTTTGGGGAGCGGCATGGGCGAGGAAAAGACCACGTCGAACGGTCGTTGTGCAGGTGCTTCGTGGCGTCCTAGTTCGTGCGGCATATGCCGCGAACTATGCCGGCATTCCCCAATCGGGTGACGCTACGCCTAGGTCTTCAACCACGACTTCTGTGCAATATTCGCGTGCGCGAATTCTTGTCATAACTACTGGGCCTTAAGCTGTGTCTCAGCAGGCGAAGGGACCCCAGGATGGCCAATCTCGCGCTTCATCTTGCTGCCGATTCCGGTGAGGATTGGGTGAACGGCGCTGGCGGCGCTAGTAGCCGTGGCGAGTATGATTTCTGCTCGCGCGATGGCGCCTTGGCGCTGAAGGCCAAGATCGAGGCGTATTGGCGCGAGCGAGGTCAGCACGTTATGATCGCGCTACAGAACGTGGGCTTCCACCCGGCAATCCGCGCTGCGCGGTTCGATGTGCGCAGCGACATGGTTAACGGCATGCCGCGCTCAACAGGCGCGCGTAAATCGGCTCCGGCTCCAGAAGAAGTTTTCGTCGAGGACTTTGACCTCGACAGCGAAGACCTCGCGTTCGAATAGATTTTATTGGTTCGGGCCTTGGGCGGCTCTCGGTGAGGGGCGTGGTCGCATGCGGCGGCTGCGCCCTTCGCTTTTTTGAGTTCGCGTCGGTATTGTGCGCGCGGCGACGCGGAGACACTGATGTCCGACGATATCGCCGCTCCGGCGGCGTTTGAAATTCCTGAAGGCTACACGGCGCTCGACTGGCGGCGCGGGTTTGTACGGCAGATCGGACCGCTCTATCGGCGCGTGGAGGGCGATTCCTATCGCATGGCCTTCCGTGTCGAGGAGCAGCACACGAACGGCATGAAGAACGCGCATGGCGGCATGCTCATGAGCTTTGCCGATATGGCTTGGGGCCACGTCGTCTCGGTCGAAACCTCCTCCTATTGGGTGACCGTGCGGCTGACGATCGACTTCCTATCCAGCGCCCATACCGGCGACTGGGTTGAAGGCGCGAGCGAGGTGCTCTCGCGGGATGATGATCTCTATATCGTTCGCGGCCGCATATGGGTCGCAGATCGGACGCTGCTTACGGGTACGGGTGTGTTTAAGCCAATCCAGCGCCGCGACCCGCGGCCGGGTGAGAAGGCTTATACCGCTGGCGGTGAATAGGCGCGCGAGCGCTACCCAAAGGCTAGGTCAGCACGCGTCTTCGGTTTTGAGAACGGCCGGGATCGTCATCAGCAGGATCCAGAACTCACCGAGCCATGACCATTCTTCGAGATACTCGCGGTCAAAGCGAATGCGGCGCTCGTAGCCGGTGCTCGACCGGCCGCTGACTTGCCAGAGGCCGGTGATGCCGGGGCGCACCAACAGATAGTAGCGGCGATCACGGCCATAACGATTGAGTTCAGCGCGCGTGATCGGACGCGGGCCGATGATGCTCATGTCGCCGCGCAGCACATTCCAGAGTTGCGGCAATTCATCGAGGCTGGTCTTGCGGAGGAAGGCGCCGATCTTGGTAATGCGCGGATCGTTGCGCAGCTTCTGGCCTTCTTGCCATTCAGCAGCGGCGTGCGGATCGGTCAGAAGGATGTGCGCCAGGCGCTCTTCGCTGTCGGTGGCCATAGTGCGGAACTTGAGGCACTCGAAGCGCTCACCTTGGCGGCCGACTCGGGTATGGCGATAGAAAATCGCGCCCTTGTCAGTCAGGCGAATCAGCAAAGCGATCGTCAAAAACGCGGGCGCGAGGAAAAGCAGAGCTGTTGCTGCAACTGCGAAATCGAACGTCCGTTTCAGGCGTCCGTTCGCTGCGCGAACTTTGCGGATCAAACGACGATCAGTGATCCGATGCGCAATCCGCGCTTCGGCCGCTCTGTAGCGTTCGCCTGCATTCTGCCGGCCTCGAAAAGGGATCCGAACCGCGGAGCCCGTCTCGATCATCTGGTTCGCCATCAGTCCAAGACCCCCGCCATTTCCTCCGCTAATGGCTTGGTAACGTTTGGCATGCGTCCGTTGTGCATTGCAATCCCAGTCGCTCCATTGGTTAGGGGCTGCTTTGGAAACTTGTTTGGAACAATCGCCTGATTAGAGTCGTTATGGGTGGTTGTAACGCCGTACCGGCGAATTGAATTGGAGTTGGCTTTGGGGGCTCTTCGCCGCCAGCACCCTGAAATGGCGCCCAGCGCCTCGCCGGCTAGCCCCGAGGCGCAAACGGTTAGTCGCGGCAAACGCGCGCCGAAATGGCTCGTTGTGTCTGGGCTTCTCGTCTACTGCTCTGTTTTTTGGATGCTTATTTGGGCTGTCGGCACGTTCGGCGTCGACATGGTCCGCGTCGCAACGGCCGGCGGACAATAATCCAGCGCCAAATGGCTGTGGATTGTGCGTCACAGTCCGGTCCCGTCTTTTTAACTTCGCCCGCCTAGCCTCCCTTTTGAACGCGCTGCTCAAGCGGCAGCGGTCTTGGGAGAGCCCAAAATGATCTTGTCAAAGCACGCGGGTGGCTCCGCGAAGACATTCCCGCCGCAAGTGCAACATGTTGCTTTCATGATGAACTCCGGAGGACGGTGCGCCCAATCGCGCCGATCGCGCTTGGCCAGCCAAGCGGCGCCGGCCTGTCCAGGGGGATTCATTTTGCGCTTCCATCGCGTCCTTTCCGTTTTCGCCGCTTCGCTAATCGCGTTTGCGCCGCTTCAAGTCGCCGCGCAGGAGGTGGAAGACAGCGTGTCTGTCCGCGATCGTCCGCGCCCTGAATATGATCCGCTCGGCACGCGCCTTGGCGGATTCAATCTGAACGCCGAACTGAACCTCGGCATCGCCAGCACCGACAACCTCTTCGCCGAGCCGTCAGGCGCCGAAGACGACGACATGATCTACACGGTTCGTCCGTGGGCGCGCCTCGCTTCAGGCTGGTCACGTCACGCGCTTTCGGTTGAAGGCGGCGCGGCGTTCAAGAGTCACGCAGATTTCTCGAGCGAAGATGCCGACACGCACTTCATCCGCGGCGTAGGCCGCTTGGATGTTGGCAGCTCCACGAGCGTTACCGGCGTGTTGGGCTTTGCGCACGAAGTTGAACCGCGCACCGATCCCGACTCGCCGCTGACGCCTGATCCGGTCGAATACGACCGTAATGATATGTCGGTTTCGGTTGCACACACGTTCAATCGCTTCCGCATCAGCGCAGAAGCAGCGCAAAGCCAGTACGATTTCGAAGGCCTGCAGGATTTCCGCGACAACGACGAAACCGTTCTGCGCGGGCGCTTGGAAGCTGAAGTCACGCCGCGTCTGGGTGTCGTTTTCCAAGCGACGCATGACGAGCGCGACTACGACAACGCACCAGTGCTGAACTCGGAAGGCCAGACCTACATGGCTGGCGTCACGTTCAACCTGACCGATCTGATGCGCGGCGAACTCACCGTTGGCCAGTTCGAGCGCGACTATGATGCGCTGGGCACGACTGATGGTCTGGCTGTCGCCGGCGAGCTCGAATGGTATGTCACGCGTCTGACCACGCTGACCTTCAATGCTGACCGCAACGCCGAAGATGTCGTCGGCGGCGCAACCGGACTGCCGTATGTCGAAACACGGTACGGCGCGCGCGTGGATCACGAATTGCTGCGCAACGTGATCCTCACGGCCTCGCTACAAGCTGGCCAGCGCGAGTATGATGTAATCGATCGCGAGGATGAGTTCAGCTATGCCGAGATCGGCGCGGATTACCTGCTCAACCGCCGGGTGGCCCTCGAAGCGCGTTATCGCCGCGACGAAGTTGAATCGTCAGGCGCTGCCGCGTACCGGGACTATGAGGTGAACACGCTCTCGCTGGGCGTCAGCCTGCGCCTCTAGGCTCCGGCGGCGGAGGCGCTAAGCTGCAAACTGATGAGCTTGGGAACGCCAATGCCAGCGGCTGGGAAGTCCAGAGCAAAAACCCCTGAGAAGGGGAGACGGAAAAAAGGCGCCGCGCGGAAACGTGCGGCGCCTGCCGTTTCGCTTGCCGGCGCACTGGCGGAGGCAGCATGGGCTGAGGCGGACACCGCGTTGGCTGAAGCCTTGGCCGATCTCGACGAAGCGCAGACGGCTCCAGACGATGCGGCTCGCGACGACGCTATGGCGATGCTGGCGCAGTCACTGTCACGCGCCGCTCGCAAGCGCGGCCTAAGCCGCCAAGGTGAGCTCGGCGCGCGCGCGCCCTACGATCCGGCGCGCCAAGTGCTGGATGACGCCGGTGGCCGCCCGCCCAAGACCGTTCGGATTGCTGCGCGCGGCGTCTCGCGTGGCGCCGAAGTGCTCTGCTCGATCCGCGTTCGACGCCTGCGCAAGAGGCGGCCATGAGCGATTGGACGCTCTGCATCGACTTTGGCACCGCCTATTCAAAAGCGGCCGCGGCGCCTGTGGGGGCGTGGAACTGCTTTGAGCCGAGTCAAGTGCGCCCGTTGATGGTCGGCGGCCACGAGCCGAGTGGAAACGCCTTCTTGCTCGACAGCGCGGTGTTCGTTGATGACACCCATGTCTTGCTTGGCCGCGCCGCGCTCGCAGCTGCGAACGCTCCCGCCAGCAAAAAGCGCATGGCGCTAAAATCATTCAAAACATTGCTCAGCGTGAGCGATTTGGACCGTGCGCTGAACACCAATGCGCCGCTCTCAGTCGATCCGCACCGCATATTTCAGATGCGCGATTTGATCGTGCTTTATCTGGCGTATTTGCTCGAGGCGGTGGAGCAAGCGAGCGCGGACGATCCGCTGCTCGCTGATGTTTCGAGCATCACGTATCGCTACGCCGCGCCGGCGTGGCGTAGCGGTGACAGCGCCGGCATGCACGACAGCATCGTGCGCCTTTTTGGTGAGGCCGACGCCTTTCGCGAGGCGGTGGGCGAGGCGCTGCTTGCGCCCGACGGATTGCCGCTTTCGCTGATCGAGAAGGCCCTGCCAAAGGCGCAAGCGAAGGCGCAGCCGTTCGAGATGGGGCTGATCTTCGAAGCGACCGCCGCGGCCGCCTATACCTCGATCGGGCTGGAAGACGCGGGATCGCACTTCATCGTGGTCGATATGGGCGCTGGCACCACTGATATCGCGGCGTTGGCGCGGTTGGGGCCGCGCACGATAGAATTGCCGGAAGCGCGCGTGACGTTGAAGCAAGCGGGCGACTTCATCGATCAAGTGATCGCCAACCGCGTGCTCGATAACGCCTCATGGGCGCGTAGCACTGCCGACAGAAGCGAGCTTTGGAATGTGTTGATGCGCCAGATGCGCGACATCAAAGAAACCCTGTTCGCTGACGGGCGTGCGACGCTGCGGATCAAGGGCAAGCAGATATCGATCGCCATGCGCGATATCGAAAAGGACGCGGACTTTCGCGCATTCTATAAGGGTTTGTCTGAGGCGTATGCGCACGCGCTGGCGGTGGTGCGTGACGACGCTGACGCGCGCGGCCGAACGGAGGTGCAGGCGGTTGCGGTCGGCGGGGGTGCGGCGGCGCCGTTCATTCAGGACCTCATCCGCAAAAAGGCCGTGCGCTCAACACCACGCGTGCAGCCGCGACCGGCGACACCAGACTGGGCGCATGCGGGAGAATTCCGAGGTAATCTCGCCCCGGTCTTTCCGCAGCTGGCGATTTCGATCGGCGGCGCCTTGGCGCCAGACAGCATGCTTGCGGCGCGTAGCGGGTCTAGTCCGGCCGCAACCGCCCAAACCGGAACGCCGGCGGCACACGATTGACGTAGACGCCTGTACTTAAGCTTTGCCGGCGCTGCAGCGCTCGCATCGCATTGCGCACGGCGCTGATCCGAGTGCGGTCCCAGGCGGTCACCACGACACAGGTGCGCGCGAAGGTGGCGACGGTGGGGCCTTCAGCGCTGCTGAGCGCGGGAGGGCAATCCAGAACGATCAGATCATAGGCCGTGCTCAACTCTTCGAGCAGGGCAGCAAAGCCTGGCGATCCAGTCAACGTTCGCCACGGGTTAAAGCCGCGCTCTGCGGGGATGAAGTGGAGGCCAGTTTCCTCCTCTTCGCAGAGATAGTCGCGCCAACGTTCGGGGTTCTCGCAAGCCCGCAGGATGCCGTCTTCGACGTCGGCATCGAGCGAACGGCTCAGCGCTCGGCGGCGGAGGTCGCAGTCGAGCGCGATCACGCGCCGGTCCTGCTGAGCGGCGCTGAGCGCCGTGCAGAGCGCTGCCGTCGTTGCGCCGTCGTCCTGAAAGGCGGCGATGAATGAGACGATCCCGCCGTCCGGCAGAGCGCCCTGGAGGTCACGGAAGGCAGTCGCGAAAGGGGAGGCGGGCTGGAAGGTGACGCAGCCTGCCGGCGAGCGTTTGTCGGGCGGCAGCTGGCGCAGAGTGCGCGGCAGAAGCTCGGGCGCGGCGCCTAGGATGGCGTAGCCACGATGTTTTCCGAAGCTCGAGAGCGAAGTGACTGTGTTTCTTCCGATTTCAGCGATCAGCGCAAACCCGAGTCCGACGGCTAACCCAAGCGGTCCCCAAAACGAGCTGGCCGGAAGGGGCCGCACACCGCCGGACACGTCGTACAAGACGCCGATGCCGCCGATCGCGAGTGTAATGAGGATAACAGGAAGCGCCTGGCGGACGATGGCCCGGCGCACGCGAAAGCCTAACAGAGAAGGAGAGGGCCGGCTGGCGCGCAACGTGGCCGCCCCAAGCGTTCCGGGCTCGTACCTCGTCCGGTCGCTTGTCAGTGGTGCCGTCACTCGTCTCGCGCTCCCCGCCCCACGTGCTGTCTGCGATGGTGCGTGCCGAAGCGCAATCCCCAGCCTCAGCCGCCTGCTCAACGTCGCGGCGAGGCCAATGTTTCGTGCGCCGCGATTTTATCCACAAGCAGGAGATGCGTGGCCGGCATTTCTCGCTGCAAGCGCGTCTTTCTGTGGCCCACTAGCGGCGGCTCACAATTATTAGCGGCGCGCAGGTTGTTGGCGATTGCACTTTCAACGGCTGTACTTAATCTCCCAGAGCTAAGCCCCTAGGATCGCAAATGCTCATCCAATTGCCTCGCGGGTCGGCTGACCAGCAAGGTTCGCAGAATGCGGAAACCAATAATGCGTTCGAGGCCGCGCTCCGGCGTGATCTCGCGAGTGCGCCCGTGGTTTCTTACGATGCGGTTCTCGGCGGATGGTCCAAGCGTGCAGTTGATCTCACGCTCACCCTGATTAGTGCGCCAGTTTGGCTGGTGGTGCTATTGCTCGCCGCCCTAGTTTCCAAGTTGCGTCACTCCGCGCCAGTCTTCCTGGTGCATGAGCGCATCGGGTATGGCGGGCGGATATTTAAGTGCTTCAAGCTTCGCATTGATCCGCCGTCGGCGCAGATCGAGCGTTTGCGGCTTCCTGGTGAGCCGGATGAGGCGCCTGCTAACGACTTGACCGCGATTGCGGTTCAAGCCGAGGGCCCTCAGGCGAAGTGGCGGCGCGCGCTGGAGCGTCTGCCGCAGCTGTTTAACGTGATTGCCGGCGACATGGCGCTGGTGGGTCCGTCACCGCTGTCGCGCGAGGAGCTTGAGCCGCTGAAAACGGCAAAGCGCTATTATCTGAGCGCACGCCCCGGCGTGATTGGCGTCAGCGCCGTGGTGGACGCTGATGAGGAAGAGGCGAGCCAGTATAAGGCCTATACGCTGGCCTGGTCGCTCACCACCGATGCGCTGATCCTGTGGGATGCGCCGCGCTCGATGCGGGACCGCGGCGAACTTTGGAAGCCAGGCTTGAAGTTGGCGAAGGCGCGCGCCGCTGCCGGCGCAGATCGCGTGGTTGCGCGCAAGCGCAGCAACGCCTGAGGCTTTTCCGGCGTAAGCCCTTGCGCGAGGCCGAGACTCGGGGCCCTTGATCCCCTGGTAGGCGCGCTTGGCAGAGTTGATTTTCTTTGGACACGACGCTCACGATCCGGCGGTTGAACGCCGGATTCAGGCGTTCGGGCATGCCGGCGCCGTAGTTCGTGCGTTCACCATGCGCCGCGGCCCGGCGGCGGCAACGGCGTGGCCGAACGTTGACCTGGGCGAAACTAGCGATGCGGCCTTCGCCCAGCGCATAGGCGCGTTGTTTCGCGCAAAGCCAATCCTGCGCGCGCACCGCGAGACGCTGGCGCGGGCGGATGTCCTCTACGCGCGCAATCTTGATATGCTGGCGCTCGCGCATTGGGCGCGCGGCATGAGTGGCTCGCGCGCGGCGCTCGTCTATGAGTGCCTTGACGTGCATCGCTTCATGACCCGCGATGATCCGCTCGGTACGGTGATGCGTGGGATCGAGCGGCGCTTGCTCGCCGATACCAGTGCGGTGGTCATCAGCTCGCCTGCCTTCGCACGCGAATACTTCGACAAGCGCCAGGCCGGCCGTGCCAGGACGTTGCTCATTGAGAATCGTCTGCCTTGGGGGTTCGATTATGGTGCGCGACCCATTACGCCGGTCGCGCGCTCGGGCCCGATCCGCATTGGCTGGTTCGGCAATTTGCGTTGCCGCCGCAGTCTACGCTTGCTGCTGTCGTTGGCGGATCGGTTTCCGGAGCGCGTAGAACTCTCGCTCCGCGGCGCGCCGGCGCGAACCGAGCTTGGAAATTTCGAGGCAGAGCTTGCAGGCCGTACAAATGTGAGCTTCGGCGGCCGTTACGCGTGGCCGGGCGATCTCGCTTCCATTTATGCTGACGTGGATTTGGTGTGGGCGGGTGATTTCCACGATCCAGGCGCGAACTCGAAGTGGTTGCTGCCGAACCGCCTCTATGAGGGCGGATATTATTGCGCACCGCCAATTGCGCCGTCGGATAGTGAGACGGGGCGTTGGATCGACGCGCACGGCGTTGGTTTCACGTTGGCCGAGCCCTTAGAGGAGACGCTGCCAGCGTTCATCGAAAGGCTGGACCATACGCAGATCGCACAAGCGCGTGCCCGTCTGGCGTCAACGCCAAACGAAGTGTTTCTGCAGCCGAAAGATGAATTGAAGATCGTGTTTGAAGCGGCGCGCGTGCAGACGTGACCAAGCCCGCGCTCCTGATGCTGCTGAGCCGGCACCCGTATGCTGAGAACAGCGGGCGCGCGTCGATGCTGCGTCAGCGGATTGCACAGGCGAAGCTGGCGTTTGAGCCGCGATTGGTGGTGTTTGGAGCGCCAACCGGCGCTGTGCACGATGAAGGCATAACTTTTTTGCCGCTCGCCAATCCGCTCGCGGCAGCGCTGAATGTGGTGCGGTTGGACGCGTTGCCGATGCAAGCGTGGCTGTACCACAGCACGACTGCGCGCGCCGCGGTCGCGCGTTTAGCGCAGCAGAGCGGGGCGGCGGCGGTGTATGTCGACATGCTGCGGCTCGCACCTTTGGCGGCGGATATCGCGCCGACGTGCGCACGTATCGTCGATTACGACGATCTTCTCTCGACACGCTACGCACAGGCGGCGGGCAAAGACTACGAAGTCATGGGCTTTCTGACCCGGCGCGTCGGCCCGCTTGCGCCGATGGCGCGTGCGTTCGCGCGGCCAATCCTGCGCGCGGAATCCCGGCGCTGCGCGGCGTATGAGCGCGAAATGGTGCGTCATGCCGATCTGGTTCTTTTCACGTCGCCAGTTGAGGCGGCATCGTTCGATGCGCCGAACGTCATGGCGGCACCGCCGCTGATTGCCGCGCGACCCCTGTCAGAAACAGTTGGCGATCGGCTAATTTTCCTCGGCAACATGCGCTATGGCGAGAATATCGTGATGCTGCGTGCGCTGGCTGCGGCAGTGAAAGATTTGGAAGCCGTAGGTGAGTGGCCCGAAAGCGCGGAGATCGAAGCCGTGGGTGATCATGCGCCGGAGCTAGCGGCGGAGATGGACGCGCGCCGCTTCCGGTTCCTTGGCCGCGTCGATGATCTTGCTGTCTTGAGCGGCGGCGGAATTTTCCTTGCGCCGGTGATCGGCGGCAGCGGCGTGAAGCTCAAAGTGCTCGACGGTATGGCGCTTGGCTGCCCGGTGGTGGCGACGCCGAAGGCGTGCGAGGGGCTCGCTGTGCGCGCCAACCGCGATCTGCTTGTGGCGGCAGATGCCGTCGCTGTTTTGCGTGGGGCGCTGAAGCTTCGGGGACGCTCAACGCTGAAGCGCATGCTTGCGCAGGGTGGGCACACCTATGTCTCAAACGCACACGCGCCCGCCATTGGCGAGCGCGTGGCTGAAGCGATGCTCGATGCCGTGAAGCGGCGTCAGGAGACGCTGTAGTACGACTTCGATTGGTAGAAGTAGAGGCTGTCGGCGTAGCTCTGCCAGTGCGGTAGCACGCAGTTGAGGGCGATGCCGAGCACCTTGCCGCCGGCGCCTTCGGTTTGCGCCACGGCTGAGCGCACCGCTCCGATGGCCGAGCGGCCAGCGCGCGCGACGAGTACAGTGGTGTCGGCTTGCTTTACCAGAATGCGGGTTTCGGCGACGGCGAGGATCGGCGCGCAATCGAGGATCACCAGGTCATAGTGCGCGCGAAGCTCACCGACGAGGCGCTCCATGGCTTCCGAGCCGAACACGTCGCGCGGCGTGAAGCCTGAGGTCGCGACTGGCAGCACGTGTGCGTCCGAGTTTGGATCACGCACGATGGCCGAGCGCCACGGCGCCTCGCCAGCCAGAACTTGCAGAATGCCGACATCGGTTTCGATATCGATGACGTCGTTGATGGATTGCTTGCGCAAGTCGCAATCGACGACGCAGACGCGTTGGCCCGACATGGCGGCGACGCGTGCGAGGCACATCGAGATCGTGGTCTTGCCTTCGTCCGGCAGCGCCGAGGTGATGGCGACAACCTTCACCGAGAAGTCGAGTTTCGAATAAACGATCACCGTCCGCAATACGCGCAGCGCTTCGGTAAACGCTGACATCGGCCTGCCGACAAGATAGCCGGAGGGATGTCGCTCCGCCGGCGGCATCTGCCGCATCATGCGCTTCGAAATCGTGGGGATCGACGCGATTGCCGGATAGCCGACCTTTGATTCCAGATCGTCGGCGTTCTTGACCGATTGGTCGAGGATTTCCGAGATCACGCCAGCGCCGATGCCAAGCAGCAAGCCAATCGCGATCGCGAGCGCGAGAGAAATGCGCAGCTTCGGCGACGAGGGGGCATTCGGCCGAGACGCGTAGGCCAGAAGGCGCGCATCCGAGGTGTTAAGCTGATCCTGATCGGCGATTTCTTGGTAGCGCTGCAGGTAGCTCTCATAGACTTCGCGGCTTGCTGCAGCCTCACGTTCCAATTCGCGCAGACGAACGCTCGATCCTGAGTTGCTCGAGAGATCGCCGGTAGCGTCGCGCATGGATTGTTGCAGCGTGGCGAGGCGCGCGCGTGCGACCGAGACTTCGTTGCCGAGGTTCACGGAAATACGCTGAATTTCGCGCTGGATTTGAACTTCGATGTCGCCGCGCTCGGCGCGGATCGCTTGGACCGCCGGGTGGGTTGGCAGGTAACGGTTTTCGAGGTCCGACTGGCGGCGGGCGATATCGGCCTCGCGCTCACGCAGGTTGCGGATGGTCTCGGAGTTCAGCGCATTGCCGATGCTTTCGAGCGGCGCGCCCGACTGGCGAAGTTCTTGGATTTGGCGGAAGCGCGCTTCGCGCTCGGCCAGATCAGCCTGCGCTTGCAGCACCGAGCTTTGTACGTTGGTGATCTGCTGCTCTTGCAGCGTGGAGCCTTGCGCCGACATGAGCCCCGATTGCACGCGGAACGTCTCGGCGGCGCTTTCCTTGGCTTGCACGTCGTCACGCAGTTCGGCGAGGCGCCGCGAGAGCCAGGAATTGGCGCGCTGGGCAGTGTCGACCCGCGCATTTACTTGGCTGGCGATGTAGACGTCGGCGTAGGTGTTGGCGATGAGCTGGGCGCGTTGCGCATCGGTGGAGCGCGCCGTGATCTCGATCACGTACGTCATTCCGCGGCGATTTACCGTGATCGCGCCAGCGAGGCTCTCGGCGATATCGTCGGTGGAAAGCGTCTCGCCGCCGGTGCGCTGGCTCTGCAGGCCGAGTGCGGCCGCGAGTTCATTCATTAGCGCGGGCGAGCGCAGCAATTCGATTTCCGAGTCGATCGCTGACGATTGCAGCGGCAGCGAGCCGACAACGGCTTCCGAATCCAGAACGCGCTCGGTGCGTGGATTGATAATGAGCAGCGATGTCGCCGTGTAGGACGGCGTTTGCAGCATCAAGAAGGTGAACGCGGCGGCGGCGACCGTGAGGCCGACAAGCCCCATGATAAGGAACCGGCGACGCAGCATCTGCATCGCGGCGGTCACGCCAAAGAGTTCCGCTAAGCCTTGCGGCGCGGAAGCGTTGTAGCCGTTAGCGCCCGGAAGCGGCTCATTGTTCATCTTATTCATGGCGCACGAAGTCCCGTTCCCAGCGCGCAAAAAACGCCTTTAGGAAACGGCGTCAACCTAGCACAGCAGGCCGGGCGATGTCGTCTCCGCACGAGCTTTATGCATGCTTTGCGCCGCTTTGTTGTGTCGATTGCAGCGCGTTTTCGCGTGATGCGCGTTTGCTGCGCTTAGAAGAGGCGCTCACCAATGCGGATCGTGTCGCCCGGCATAACCGGCGTTGCGATCGACAGAGGATACGAACGCTCCTCGGCTTCGTTGGCGTGACGGATGAAGACGCGGCCACGATTCGCGCGATAGGTGAATCCGCCGGCGGTCGCGACTGCGTTCAGCACGGTCAGGCTGGCCGAGTAGGGATAGGTTCCTGGCCGCTGCACTTCGCCCAGGATGAAGAAGGGGCGGTAGTTTGCGACTTCGACGCTGACGTTCGGCTGGCGGATAAACTCGCTGAGCGCAGTCTGCAGCCGCTCGCTGAATTCAGCAACGGTGAGGCCAGACGCCTCGATCGTGCCGACCAACGGATAGGAAATCGTGCCTTGTGAGCCGACGACGTACTGGCCTGTCAGCTCCGCCTCGTTGAACACGGTCACCCGCAGCTGATCGCCCGGGCCCAAGCGATACTCGTCCGGTTGCGCAAAACTATCGGCGGGCGTGCTGGCTACCGTGCCGCAGGCGCTCACCAATCCGGCGCCGGCCAGACCCATCAAAAGCGTGCGGCGATTGTGCCAAATTGGCGATGACATATGCAGGCGACCTCCGGGACGTCTTACGCCATGCAACAAGCGCCGCAAAGGTCGGACCGCGCACAGACGCGCGACAAATTTCCCGTCTTTGTTTAACGCGCCGCCTCTGTGGATAACGCCCGCGGCCCGCGCCCTGTGCTCCTGAGCCAAGCCTGCTCAGCCAACTTGCCACACAGATAGACCGCGGCGTCGGGTGATCGGAACGTCGAGAGCGCAGTGGCCGGATCGCGCGTCTTTACCGCGGTGATGAGGCGCCGCCACTGCAGCCGCCGATCGACGCTCGACCGATGGCGTTTGAGGGCGACGCTTTCAGCGGACGAAAGAGGGCGCAATTGAGCGATCGCATCGTCGCAATCACGCAGGCGCTGCAAGTCGGCCTCGGAGTGATCCTTGCTGAGCGACCCCTCGCGCTCGACGGAAACGTAACCGGCTTCGCCGCACACGACGAAGCGCGCGCCAAGGGCGAGTGCGCGTGCGTAAACTTCGTAATCTTCGCCGAGCCGCATCTCTGGTCGGTACTTAATCGCGTGCGTATCAAGGAAGCTTCGCCGCATCAGCGGCTTCAGAAATCCAAGATCGAGTGCACCCTTTGCATCGCCAAGATTGCCGAGCAGAAAGTCGGTAAGCGTCAACGCGTTGGGCACGAGCGAGCGGGGGCGCCAGGCAGGCGTAGCGCCAGTAGGCGTCCGGATTAACGCGTCTCCAATGAAATCGGCGTCGCTCGCGATGGCATGCAGCGCACCAAGCCGTCCCGGAAGAAAGTAATCATCGGCGTCTAGAATTGTGATCCACGGCGAACGCGTTGCGGCGAGCGCTGCGTTGCGCGCGACGGAGGGGCCGCCGTTGGATGCGAAAGGGATCACCTTTATGCGCGCATCACTCAATGCGAGTTCTTGAGCAATCGCGAGCGTGCGGTCTGTCGATGCATCGTCGGCGATGCAAACCTCCGCGGTTTCTGGCTCCGCCAAGGCTGAATGCACTGCGTGCGCCAGCGTCGCCTGGGCATTGTAGGCGGCGATGATGATCGCGGTAGCGTCGCCGAATGACATCTATTCAACGCAAAGAGACTGGCCGTCATAGCGCGGCGCGTAAGCGATGCACGAGACGTTGAGCCGCCATGGGCCTTGCCACGGCAAGATCGGCCCCAGCCAATCGGTCAAGGTTTCGCTGTTCCACAGATGCAAATAAAGGCGTTGAGGTGATTGCGGCAGCGGGCCGTTGGTCCCGGTTTCCTGATGTAGCAAGCGTCCGTCGACGTACCAACGCAGCGCGCGGGGCGTCCATTCGAAGCCGTAAGTGTGCATTCCATCGGCGGCGTCGAAACCAAGCGGCAAAGTTGTGATGTGACGTTGGCCGTGGCGAAAATAGGTAAATTGGATCGAGCGCGTGTCACGGCCGAGAATCTCAATGTCGATTTCGTCCCAAGTGTTCTCGGCGCCTGGGCGGGTGTAGGTGAAGAAGCCCGTGACGAGCCCGGAGCCGCGCGGCGCTTGCAGGCGCGTCTCGAAGTACCCGTAGCGGTAGATTTCTTCGCTCTGTAGCTCACCTGACGAATAGCGCTTTGGGCCGCCGCGCGAGCGCGCGAGCGTGATCTCGACGCCTTGTGCAACACGCCGGATCTGGGAACGCCGCCAATCATTGGCTGTCCACGCGCCGTTCGACCAGCCATCGGCGATGCGCCAGCGGCTTTCGTCCAGTTCTTCGAAATTCTCGACAAAAGAGTCAGGTTGCGTTTGGGCGTGCGCCATTCCGCATAGAAGAAGCGTCATCCCCGCCGCAATGAATATGGCCCGCACCATGGCGCTACTCTGCATCAGGGGCATTGGACGCGCTAGCGCGTTGCACGTTGCAGGTGTGGGGCATCGGCAAGCGCCTGCTCAATTCGCGCGACCAATTCGGGCTCCGCCGCCGTGAGTTGGGCATTGTGGCGCACGTGCTCCGGCCGAGTCGATGAGAACAGCACAATGCCTCCGCGAGACTGCGATAAGGCCGCTCGCAACAGGTTCTGTGCGAGTTCGTCGGCCAACTCGGGGTCGCCGGAAACGTGATCAGCCAATGCCTTGAGCCGCCGTCCCAGAACTGAATGCAGCACAATGAGGCTGTGAGTGGAGCCAAGCTCGCCTAGCTCCGCAACCGGGATCTGCACGAGGTCGAAAACGTCCGGAAAGCGTGCCTGTACGGCGCGCGCGTCGGTCGCGGAAGTTGCGAGCCCAAGTTTGAGCGTTTTTCCGCTCTGCTTGAGGCGCTGAAGTTCGCCGACGAGTTCGTCTGTCACGAGCGCGGCGGGGGCTTCATGCAGCAACAAAGCGTCGACCCCCTCCACCCCGAGGCGCGAAAGGCTGTTCTCTAGGCTGCGGCTTACCTGCCCTGGATTGAACTGGCCAAATTTGGCACGCGCCGACGGTAGGCCCGGCGCCTTGGCAATCAGCCGCGCCACTTTTGAGGGGGCAGCAATGCCTGCCTTGGTAACGATCTTGAGGTCGCTCTTGCCTGCCGAGAACGCGCCAAATAGCTCCTCTGCCGCTCCCCACCCGTAAAGCGGCGCCACGTCGAAGTGCCGGATACCGCTATCATAAGCGGCGCTCAGCAAAGCGAGAGCTTCGCTCCTGGCCAGAGTCCCTGGAAGAAAGCTCGTGCCGAAGCCAAGCCTAGCAGGGCCGTTCCGCGGGGAGGTCGGAGGGTTAATGATGGCCTCGCTCTTTCTGGCCAGGCTGAAACGCCGACGCCCGGTGTAATGCGGCACGGTATGCAATGCTTTTGCCGCACTGAAATGACAGTTACACGCTAGCGCGAATATCTCGGCTCACGGGAGAAGTCCGTTTCGAGATAACGCGATTGTGCGGAGCGTATTTGCGCGCGCCGCGCGGGGATCAGCATGGCCAGCACCGAGATCGCGGAAAAGCAGCGCTTCGCCGTCCTGGATGGTTTGCGCGGCCTTGCAGCGATAGCCGTGATTACCGATCACGTGCCGTCAGATTTCATGACGGCTTTGCTGCCTGGCCGATATCTCGCGGTCGATTTTTTCTTTGTTTTGAGCGGTTTTGTGCTTGCTCACGTCTATGCGCAGCGCCTCAAAGATAAGATGTCGTTTGGCGAATTCATGCGCGTTCGCATCGTTCGACTTTATCCACTTTATATCGTCGGCACGTTAGCTGGCGCCGCGCTGGCGCTTCTCTACGCGGTAAAGGGGTGGGGGGAGGCTTCGTCCGCGCAGGTCGCCACGTCGCTTGCGTTCGCGGCGTTTATGCTGCCGTGCCCGCCGATGTTTTCGATCTGGCCCAATGCACCATTCCCGCTGAATGGCCCGGCGTGGTCGTTGTTCTTCGAGCTTTTCATCAATGCAGTGTTCGCGCTCGTCGCGCGTTGGCTGACGCCAAGGCTCTGCCTCACGTTTATGGCGATCGGCGGTGCGCTGCTGGTACCGACGGCGTTCGGATTTGGCCAGTTGGACGGCGGCTTCGCCTGGTCGAACTTTGTCGCTGGCTTTCCGCGCGTGACGTTTGGGTTTTTCACCGGCGTCTGGCTCTATCTTGTGCGTGCGCATGAGCGCGTGCCTGCGTTACCTGTTTGGGCGGCGTACCCACTGCTCGCCGGTATATTCATGATCCCAGGTGAGGGTGTGTGGCGTGCGATCGTCGACCTCGCCGCGGCGCTGGTTGTTTTCCCGCTGCTCGTGGCGACATGCGCCAACACTCGCGCAAAGGGGTTGATTTTGCAGGTGAGCACGTTCGCCGGTATGGTGTCCTACGGCGTTTACATTCTGCATGTGCCGCTTTGGGGCTGGCTCCAGCTGGGACTGGAGCGCGCGTCGCTTACGCTCCCAGGTGCAGCCAACGTGTTGATTGCGGCAGCTGCAGCCGTCGCCGCCGCCGTGGTGCTGCATGTCGCCTATGATAAGCCCTTGAGGCGGCGCCTTTCTGGCAAGCGTCCCCGGCCAGTTGTGTCGAGCGGGGATTGACCGCCTCAACCTCAAATTTAGTGTCGTCTGACGTGAGAACGGACTGGACCAAGCGCGGATTTTGAGGTCATCACTTGGACAGGGGTTGTGGTGAAACAGGCCGTTAAAAAGCTCGTTCAGAGCACCGGATTGCGTCGGCAGCACCTTGAGGCTGCGCGCATGTACGGTGAGCGCCACGCGCTGGCGACTGTGACGCCGTTTCGCCGGTCGCGCGAGCGTGGCCGCATCCTTTGTTATCACTCGGTTGGTCAGCCCGAGTTCGGCGTGAATGACGTTGAGCCGGCCCGCTTTCGTCGCCAGATCGAACTCGCGTTGGAGCAGGGCTATCGCTTCGTTGCGCCCGCGGAGATCGCGCGCACCGGCGGAGAGCCCATGGACCTTGCGATCAGCTTCGATGATGCGCTGACGAGCGTGCTCACCCAGGCCGATCCAATTCTGCGCGAGCATTCGATCCCGTACTCGGTGTTCGTCGTCTCCGAATGGTCGGAGCAGAAGCTCGATTGGCAAAAGACCGCAGTGCTTGGCTGGAGTGAGCTTGAGCGCATGGCCGCGGATGGCGTCGAGCTTGGCAGCCACTCAGCCACACACCGCGATTTCGGCGAGATCGATGTCGAGCGCGCCAAGGAAGAGTTCGAGCTGTCGCGCAAGATGATCGAGCAACGCCTGGGCTTTGCGCCCGAAGCCTTCGCAATCCCCTTCGGCCAGTCGCAAAACTGGAACGAAGCCGCAGATCAAGCTGCGCGCGCCGTGGGCTATTCCACGATCTACGCGCAAGCCGAAGAGACCCGCCCCCCCGGCACCATCCCGCGTACGTTCGTCACGCACTTTGACGACGACCGGATTTTCAAGGCCATGCTACGCGGCGCCTATGACCGCTGGGAGGAGTGGACGTGGACGTACTGAACAGGGAGGTTCACGCGGTGACGCCGGCGGCCAAAGCGAAGCTTCGGCCGGTTGTTTCGGTAATAGTTCCAACGCGCGATCGCCCGCATTTTCTCCGCGAAGCGCTGGAAAGCATCCGTGCGTTGGAAGGGCCGGATTTCGATCTGGAAATCGTGATCGGCGATAATGGAAATACACCGCAGAATATCGCTCTGGCGGAGAAATATGGCGCCCTTTATGTGCGCGCCGAGCGCGGGACCGGCGCCAGCGTCGCCCGCAATGCCGCGATGTACGCCGCGACTGGGCAGTACATCGCCTTCCTGGATGATGACGACCGCTGGTTTTCCTCGCATCTGCGTGACCATCTCGCGCTGCTTGATCGCCGGCCCGAGATTGATGCCGTGATCGGCCAGGTTGTCAGCGCCGATCACCTCATGCGCCCGATCAGCGAGCCTTGGCCGGCGAGCCCGCCCGGCGAAGGCGACGAGTTGATCCGGAAGATGTTGAGCGGTTATTTCCCGCAGATTGGCTCTGTAGTGGTCCGCGCGAGCGCGCTTGAAGAAGTCGGAGTGTTCGATGAAAAACTGATCGGCGGCGAAGACCTGGATTGGCTGCTGCGTTTTGCGCGGCGGCGTAAAGTCGCCGTCGTGCAAACACAAAGCGTATTGTTCCGTGGTCGTACGCTCGGCAGTTGCGATCAACTCCAACTCGACCGCAGTCGATACGACCGCAAAGTCTTCTTCCGCCACGCTATCCCCGAATGGCAGATTTGGCGTTCACCGGCGGAGATTTGGCGCGCGCACTACGGCACGCTTAAGCACTTCTATCGCTACTTCGTAGATTGCGCCGTGCGGGCTTCGGCACGCGGTGAAAGGTGGCAGGCCTTGCAGGCGATCTGGTGCGCCGCACAGGTATTTCCGTTACGAACCGTTTACCATCTCTTTAAGTGGCGACGCTTGCGAATTGCCTTCCTTGGCGCGATCCTGCCGCGTGCGTCGCGCGGCGGCGACGCCACGATGCATATGCTTATGACGTTCGCGACTCTCGTTCACGCGTGACTGGTGTTCCGGCTTGTGCGGGCTACCGCACAGGTCCAAGGATTTGGGCACACATGAATACCGTGCCAAGCCGTCGAGTCTCGGTGGTCGTGCCTACGCGCGACCGTCCGGAGTATTTGCGGCAAGCGCTTGCGAGCATACGCGCGCTTGAAGGGCCGGACTTAACCTTTGAGATCCTTGTCGGCGATAACGGGTCCGATCCGCGCAGCCGGGAGGTGGCGGCCGAGTTCGCAGCGATCTACATCCCGGTTGTGGAGGCAGGCGCGGGCGCTGCTCGCAACGCCGGACTTTGCAACGCGACTGGCGAATACATCGCATTTTTGGACGATGACGATGTTTGGCTTGAAGGCCACATCCGACCGCATCTCGCCATGCTTGAGGAGCAACCGGAGATCGAGGGTGTGATGACGCAAGTCATCGCCGTCGATGATGCGCTTCGCCCGCTCGATGAGCCGTGGCCCATCCGCGCGCCGCGCGAGGGCGATGAGCTCGTTCAGTCGATGCTGAGTGGTTACTACCCGCAGATCGGCGCCACCGTTGTACGCGCGGCGGTGCGCGACGCCGTCGGCTATTTCGATGAAAGGCTGCTGGGAGACCAGGATTGGGATTGGCAACTGCGCGTCGCGCGTCGGCGCAAGCTCGTCTATATGCCGGGTCCGGGTGTTTACTTCCGTCAACGGCCGCCGGGCTCCTACGACGCGTTGCGCCTGCGCCGCCTTGGCTTTGGCCGCCGCGTGTTCTTCCGGCACGCTCTTCCAGAACAGCGCGTGTTCGGCTCGTTCAAAGGTCTGCTGGGCGCCTACCGCAATGTGATGTGGCAGTATTACGAGTACTTTGTAGAAGCCGCGACCGAGCGCGCTGAGGATGGTCATCCGCGCACTGAAATTTGGCGCGCGATCTGGGGCGCCATGCGCACATTCCCGGTGCGCGCTGCGTATCACTTGGTTGCGCCGAAGCCGTTGCGCAAAGCGTTTCTGGCCTCGCTGACTCCGCGTCGCGATCACCCGCCGCCACCCGTCGTTAGCGCGCACTGATTATGCCTGCGCGTGTCGATGTCATGATGCCGGCCTATAATGCCGCGTCGACGCTGCGCGAAGCGATTGACAGCCTGCGCGCGCAAACGCTTCGCGACATCCGCATTATCGTCGTTGATGACGGCTCAACAGACGATACCCCTGCGATGCTGGCTGCGTTAGCAGCCGAAGACGCGCGCGTTGTAGTTCTGCCCAAAGACAACGACGGAATAGTCGAGGCCCGCAATGACGCTCTTGCCGCTTGCGAGGCTGAATTCGTTGCATGCCTGGATGCAGACGACGCAGCGTTCCCAGAGCGCTTGGCACGACAGCTGTCCTACCTCGAATTGCATCCGGATTGCGTTGGTTTGGGCGGCGAGGTCCAGCATGTCGACGAAAGCGGCGCGACAATTGCCGGCATGACGCAACAGGGTGATCCAGGTCTAGCCGATCCAGTACAGGCGCCGGCGCTTGAGCCTTATATCGTCCATTCGACGTTCATGGCGCGTCGCGCGGACGTCGTTGCAGTCGGCGGCTATCGCCATGTGCCGAATTCTGAAGATAGCGATCTGTTCTGGCGGCTCGCCGAACGCGGTGCGTTGGTCAACCTGCCGGAGGTGTTTGGCAAATATCGTGTGCACACGGCCAGCATTTCAAGTTCGATCATTAACGGCCGTGTCATGGCGGTGGGGTCTCAACTTGGCGCGCTCTCCGCGCTCCGCCGGCGCGCGGGGCGGCCGGATATCCCGTTCCCACGTGAGCTCCACGCTTCGCTGCGCGCGGCGATGACGTTGGAGAAAATGTGCACGGTCGCCGCTCGCGATCTTGAAGCGGACGAAGCAGATCATTTGCGTGTTGCCGCCGCCGCCAAGCTCATGGAACTCTCGCGCTATCGTCCGTACGAGCCGGATGCTACGGATTGCGCCTTCGTACGCTCGGCGCTGCCACACGCTGCGGCCATGTCTGCGAAGAATCGCAAAGAGATAGATTGGTATGTCACCGTCACCGCCGCGCGCCTGGTGCGTAAAGGTATGTTGGCCGAAGCCTTGGCGCTGACGCCGCCGCGCAATTACCCGGTCGCTGCTGCCCGTGTGCTGCTTTCGCGCTAGCCTTTAAGGGCGCGCTTGATCCATTCCGGCAGAAGCGTGTGGTTGAGTTCGCTGGCGCGGCTGTTGAACGCACCAATTGCCTTTAGTTCACGCCAATGTGCGATGCGCTGGCGCAGCGGCAGTACGCCCATATAGCTCTTCAGGAATTGCTCGATCGGCCAGTTGCCGCCGAAGATATCTTCGTGCCGCCAGTCGGGCTCACCGAAACTGGGCGCTTCCACCTCTTGAAGCATGGCGCGATTGTCGAGCGCGTTCAGTTCGGAAGCCCGCGTGTACACCGCCTCCAGCCAACGCTGCCACCCCGGCATGTTGTGTTCGCGCGCGACGGCCTCGCGCGCCTTTTCGCCTAGAAGCTCACGCTTTCCTGGATCGGCGATTAGATCGCTCAGCATCTCGCGATATTGCTCGAACGAAGTCGCCTGCAGCGTGTTGCCGACGAGCGCGACGTGATTGATGCCGAAGATGCGCGTCTCGTGCGGGTACGTGAAGATCGTCACCGAGGGCGCGCCGTAGCCGGCGGCTTCCATCAGTGACGTCGAGGACACGAATGGATAAGAGTCGACGTAGATATCCGCGGCTTCGAAATACACTTTCGGGTTCGGCAGCTCCGGTGTTGAGCGGATTCTATCGCCAAAGCGCGCGCGCACTGGCGCCCAATCGGCCGGCTCATCGGCGCCGACGACTAGCAGCGTCGCATCCGGGTGCTTTTCCAGCAGCGGCGCGTGAATGTCGGCGAAAGTTACACCGTGCATCGTTTTGTATTTTAGCTTGCGTGCGGCCGATACGAGCAGGGTCGTCGCCGGATCGATGCCAAGTTCGCGCTTGGCCTCTTCACGCGAGCGCATGCGGACGACGGCCTCAGATAGGGTCGGCATCAATATGCTGCGCTCGGGGGAGAGGCCCCGGCGCGCTATGCCTAGATCGAGCGCCGCGTCCCGCAAGCTGATTGTCAGGTGTGAGATGCTGGAGCCGTACCAGAACAAGTGGTCAGCGTGGTTGAGTACCAAAACCGGCGGGTGTTTGCCGGGCTGCGCGAACGCGATCAGCGGGATCACATCCTCGCAGTGCGTGTGCAGAATGACCAGGTCGTAGCCACGTGCGAGTTCGCGCAAGCGCGCCGCCCAGGCGAGGAAGCCTCCGGGGCTTCTGTTGAGATAAGTGACCCGTCCGCTGAAGCTTTCGGTGACGAATTGCGGCACTGGGCCGTGCTGCTGTGTGAGCACGAGCGAGTGTTCGCGCCCGCTATCGGCGGCCACCCACTGGCCGAGCATTTTGGTGAGGCCGCCGACAGCCGCCATTTGCGTGCCGACTTGTAGGACGCGGCGATACTCCTTCACTCGGATCGGCGCTGACGCAAATGGTAAGCGTCCACCAATTTCGGCGAGCACTTTTTCCGCGCGCGGGCTCCAGAAAATGCCGGCGTGATTTTGCACGGGGATGTGCGAAGCGACGGCACAGTGCACGGCGGCTGCATCGAGTTCGCCGTGCGTGAGATAGTCTTGCGCGCGCGCCAGATAGCGTTCGAACGCCGCAAAGTTTTGCGCGATGCGCTCTTCCTGCATGGCGTGCTCGCGCGGGGGCGCTGCGCTGACTGCGTCGTTCATTTCGGTTAGCCGCTGAAGGTGACTTCTTCCGGCAGCTTCAACACGCCATCTTTAACGTAGCGTTTCAGCCATTCCGGAACGAGGTAGCTCGCGGCCTCGGCGTTGCTCTTGAAGCCGCCGTCACGGCGTACTTGCTTCCAGTGCGCCCAATGTTGGCGCGCCGGCATCATGCCCATATAGCTCATGATCACGCGGATCGTGGGCCATGTGCCGCCGAAGATGTCTTCGTGGCGCGTATCCGGCTCGCCGAAGTTTGGGTGATCGATCGCTTCGAGCATGGGGCGGTTATCGAGCAGCGGCAATTCGAGTGCCCGCGCGTACACCGCTTCCATCCACCGGAGCCAGCCGGGGAGGTTGTGCTCACGTTGCACGGCGGCGCGCGCTTCCGTGCCGAGACGCGCGCGCAGGCCCGGATCGGCGATCAATTGGCTGAGCATGCCGCGATATTCGTTGAAGGACGTCGCCTGCATCACGTTGCCGACAAGCGCAACGTGGTTGATGCCGAAGATGCGCGCTTCGTGCGGGTAGGTGAAGATCGTCACCAGCGGCGTGCCGTAACCGGCGGCTTCCATGAGCGACGTTGACGAAACAAACGGGAAGGAGTCGACGTAGATATCCGCCGCTTCGAAGTAGATTTTCGGGCTCGGTGTTTCCGCGATCGAGCGGAGACGGCCGTTCACCGCAGCTTGCACCGGCGCCCAGTCCTCCTGATCGCCCGCGCCGACCGTGATCAGCATCGTTTTTTCGTGCTGCTTCAGCACGTCAGCGTGAATGTCAGCGTAGGTGACGCCGCCCATTGTGCGATATTTGGCGCGCCGTGCAGCGGAGACCATCAGCACGGTGTCCGGATCGATGCCGAGTTCGCGCTTGGCTTCCTCGCGTGAGCGGGTCCGCACAATCCCTTCGGCCAAAGTCGGCATCAGGATGTTGCGCTCGGCGGCGATGCCGCGGCGATTGATCGAGATGTCTTGCGCCGCGTCGCGCAGATTGATGTTGAGGTGCGCAACGCTCGGGCCGAACCAGAAGAGGTGATCGGCGTGGTTCAACACCAGAACCGGCGGGTGTTTGCTCGGATCAGCAAACGCGATGAGCGGGACGATGTCCTCACAATGCGTATGAAGGATAACGAGGTCGAAATCCTTGGCGATTTCGCGCAAGCGCAGCGCCCAGTCGATCTGGTTGCTTGGGCGGTGGTTGAGTTTTTCGACTTCGCGCCCGCCGCTGGCTTTGAACACCTCGTGCACGAATTGCGGCGTCGGCCCGCGATGCTCGGTCAGCACCAAACTGTGCTCGCGCTCCCTATCGGCGCGGACCCATTGGCAGAGCATCTTGGTGTGGCCGCCAACGGCGGACACTTGTGTGCAAACTTGTAGGATGCGCTTGATTTCTGTCGGGCGCGGACGGGGCGGCGCCTCTGGCTCAAGCCGGCGGCCGATTTCATTCAATACCGTCTCGGCGCGCGGACTCCAGAAGATGCCGCAATGGTTTTGGGTCGCGACGTGTGAGGCGATGGCGCAATAGGCGGCGGCGGTTTGCAGATCGCCTTGCGCCAGGAAGTCCTGCGCCTTCTCGACGTAGATTTCGTATTCGGCGAAGCGCTCCGCGAGGCGGCGGTCCTTATCCGTCATCGACGGCGGAGCGGAAGCCTCAACCGACGCCATCTTTCACCTCGTTGAGCCGCGCCGGCTCGATTGATTCGATGCGCCACTCGCCGGTTTCGTGGAAGACGCCCCAAACGCTGGCCGAGAAATCCGGGTGACGTACATGGAAGCGCCCACCGATCTGGCCGGCCAGCATGTGGCCATCCGCATCCCGCACGACGACATTGCACGTGTAGAGATCCGAAACCAGCTTCAGCGGTGGCGTTGTCAGCTCAACCACGCCTTCGCCTTCGATATAGGGCATCGGCGCTTTATCCGTGAGCGTCGAGAACGTCATGCAATGGGTATCGTCGTCGCGATCGAAGCCGATGCGGATATCGGGGCGCTCGACGCGGCCTTCGGTTTGATAGCGCAGCCGCACCTTCATGCGCTCGCCGTAATCGAACACCGACGCTTCCTCGCCTTTAGCGTTGAGGAATTGCACGTCGGAGAAGGTGATGCGGCGTCCGCCTTCGGGTTCATCAAACCAGGGCACGTCAGCCAAGCGGCTGTCGGCCTCGTACATTTTTAGGCCTTCGGCCGTCGGCCCGTCAAACACCACCTGACCCTTTTTCAGGTAGATCACGCGTTGGCACATTGTCTTGATTGAGAACATGTTGTGCGAAACGAACAGGATCGTGGCGCCCTTGTGCTGAAGCTGTTTGGCGAAGTTCATGCACTTGCGTTGGAATGCGAAGTCGCCAACGGCGAGCACTTCATCGAGCAAGAGAATGTCGGGATCGAGGTGCGCGGCGACTGCGAAAGCGAGGCGCACGTACATGCCGCTCGAATAGCGTTTCACCGGCGTGTCGATGAACTCGCCGATCTCAGAGAAGTCGATGATCGCGTCGAACTTGGCTTCAACCTCCTTTCGGCTCATGCCGAGAATCGAGCCGTAGAGGAAGACATTTTCGCGACCCGTCAGTTCGGCGTGAAAACCTGTGCCGACTTCGAGCAAGGCGCCCAGGCGACCCTTGATGCGGATCGAGCCGGTCGTCGGCACGGTGATGCGCGAGAGCAGCTTGAGCAGCGTCGATTTGCCGGCGCCGTTGAGGCCGATTATGCCGACGTTCTCGCCGCGCTTGATCTCGAAGCTTGCGTCTTTAAGCGCCCAGAACGTGTTGCGCACATTCCGCTCATCGCGCAGCTGCTTTGACGCAAACATGTCCCGGACGCAGGCAGCGATCACATCGCGCACGCTGTCATGCCGCTCGGAGCGGGCGAGCCGGCGATAGCGTTTGCCGACGCCTTGTGCGGAGATGGCGAAATCGTCCATCAGATCACGTCCGCGAACGTGCGTTCCATGCGGCGGAAGAACACGAGCCCTCCCGCGAGCAGAAACACGATGACGATGGCGCTAACGCCAAGCGCTTGGAAGTTCGGCGCGCCTTGGTCGAACACCGCCCAGCGGAAGCCTTCGATGACGCCGACCATTGGGTTCAGCGAATACAAGCCCTGCCACTGCTCGGGCACCATCGAGAGCGGATAGACGATCGGCGAAGCGTACATCCAGATTTGGATGATGAACGGCAGGGTGTGCTTGATGTCGCGGAAGCGCACGTTGATCGGCGCCAGCCAAAGGCCGATAGAAAGCGCCAGAAGCGCCGCAATCGCCATCAAGAACGGCACCAGCGCCATCTTCCAGCTCGGCGCGATGCCGTAGAAAGCCATCAGGATGAGCAGCACAACGAACGCGATGCAGAAATCAAGCAGCGGCGAGATCACGTTCGCCAGCGGCATGATCAGACGCGGAAAGTAGACTTTCCGCACAAGCTCCGAGTCCGTGACCAGGCCGGTGCCTGAGCGGCGTACGGCTTCAGCGAAATAGGTCCACGGCAGCACGCCGGCGAATGCGAAGATCGGATAAGGGATGCCTTCCGATGGCATGCGCGCGAAATAGCCGAACACGATAGTGAAGATCACCACCGCGAACACAGGCTGCAGAATCGCCCACGCTGCGCCGAGCAACGCTTGCTTATAAAGCACCTGAATGTCGCGCATCATCAGCACGACGAGGAGTTCGCGATATCGCCACACGGCGCCGAGATCGAGGTCGAGCCATCCGCGGTCGGGGCGGATTTCGACGATCTGCGGCGCAGTCGTCGGCGCGGGGTGCGCCTCAGCGCTCATCAGGCGCAGGCTTTCTTCAGTGCTTCCACGACGATGATCTGCTCTTCATCGGTCATCGCGTGATAGAGCGGCAGGATCAGGCGGCGATCTTGCGCGAACTCCGAGTTCGGCAGGTCCCAGCCGTTCTTATAAAGGTCCTCGCGGTGCGCGCACATTATGCCGCGTCGCGAAGCGACGCCAGCATCGAGCATCGATTGCATAACCGCGCGCTGATCGCAGCGCTCCGGCAGCGTTACTGAATAGCTCTGCCAGTTCGAACGCTTGTTCGCTGGCTCGATCGGCGTCTCGATGCCGAGATTGTTTTGCAGCAGCTCATTGTAGCGCGCAGCGAGGCGGCGGCGCGTTTCCAGAATTTCCGGCACGCGCTTCAATTGCTCGCGGCCGACGGCGGCTTGAATGTCCGTCATCCGGTAATTGTAGCCGAGCACCGGGTGGGTTTCGAAGATTACTTGGTTTGAGCCGTGCCGCACTGTGTCGGGCACGCTCATGGCGTGTTGGCGCAGCAGCTTGAATTGCTTGTCGTAAGCCGGATTGCGCGTCGTCAGCATGCCGCCATCGCCGGTCGAGACGATTTTGCGCGGATGGAAGCTGAATGCCGCGATGTCGCCGCGCGGTGCGCCGATGCGCTCCCACTGGCCGTCGATCTGGATTTCCGAACCGATGGCGCACGCGGCGTCTTCGATGACCGGCAGGTTGTGCTTCTTGCCGATGGCGACGATCGCATCCACATCGCACGGCATGCCGATCTGGTGGACGCAGAGGATCGCCTTGGTCTTTGGCGTAATCGCGGCCGCGATTTTGGCTGGGTCCATATTGTAGGTGTCGAGTTCGACATCCACGAAGACCGGCTCGGCGTTGCAATATTTGATCGAGTTCGCCGTCGCGACATAGGAGTGCGAGACGGTGATGACTTCATCGCCGGCGCCAACGCCAACCGCGAGCAGCGCGAGATGCAGCGCCGTCGTGCAGTTCGAGACCCCAGTCGCGTGCGGCGCGCCGACGAATTCGGCGAACTCACGTTCGAACGCCGCCACTTCCGGGCCTTGCGTCACCCAGCCGGACAGGATCACGCGCGAAGCCGCTTGCGCTTCGCGCTCGTCCATCAGCGGCTTCATCAACGGGATCATCAGGCCACGTGCTCCTTGTTGGCGCGCCACCACGAAACTAGGCGCTCCAGGCCCTCATCGAGATCGACTTTCGGCGACCAGCCCAGCATGCGCTTGGTCTTCTCAATCGAGGCCAAGCGCCGCGGAACGGCGTTCACTTTACGCTCCGGCCCGTATTCCGGCTGCAGTTTCTTACCCATGACGCGCATCAGCGCTTCAGCCAGTTCGTTCAGATCGGTCTCGACGCCGCTTGCGACGTTGAACACTTCATCCGAAACGTCGGACCGCAGGCCCGCGACGTTCGCCGCGGCGATATCGTCGATATAGATGAAGTCCATCGAGGTTTTGCCGTCCCCGAGGATCAGTGGCGGTTGGCCTGCTTCGATGCGCTCCATCCAGCGGATCAGCACTTCCGTGTACTTGCCGTGGATGTCCATCCGCGGGCCGTAGACGTTAAAATACCGGAACGCGCAATACTCTGTGCCGTACATGTCGTTGAACGAACGCAACAGGCCCTCGAGCATCACCTTCGACGCGCCATACCAGGTGCGGTTGTTGTACGGGTGATCTTTCTCGGTCGTCGGGAAGCTATCGGCCAAGCCGTAAACCGAGGCGGACGAGGCCGCCACGATGCGCTTCACGCCGGCAAGGTGCGCGGCTTCGACAACGTTGAACGTGCCGTCGCACATCACTTCCAGAGCTTCGCGCGGGTGCTCGGCGCATGCCGTGATGCGGATCGCCGCCATGTGAATGACAGCGTCCATGCCTTCGCTGACGCGGCGCGTCGCTTCGACATCGCGGATATCGCCCTTGATCAGCTCAACGCGCCGATCCTTCAGGATTTCGGCGACATTGTGCATGGAGCCGCGAACGAGGTTGTCGAAGATCACGATCTTCTGGACGTCCTCGCGCAACAAGAGGTCGATCGTCGTCGAACCGATCAGGCCGCAGCCACCGGTGACGAGGATTTTCGCGCCTTCGACGTTCATCGGGCGATCCCCGCATCCTTCTTGTGCAGTTCGATAACCGCCGCCGCGACTTCGGTCTGCATTTCAGCGGTCAATTCCGGAAACATCGGCAGCGAAAGCTGTTCAGCCGCCGCCTTTTCCGCGTGCGGGAAATCGCCGTTCTTGTAGCCGAGGTCTTCGTAGGCCGGCAGATTGTGGATCGCGATCGGGTAGTGAATGCCCGATTGGATGCCCTTCGCGGCCATCGCATCTTGCCACTCTTGGCGCTTCGTCGTTCGTGTCGAGTAGATGTGATAGACATGGCGCGACTTGTCTTGCACGAACGGCGTCGCAACGCCGGTGCCAGCAAAGAGGGCGTCGTAGCGCTTCGCCGCTTCGCGGCGCGCTTCCGTCCACTTCTCGAGGTACTTCAGCTTCACGCGCAGGATGGCGCCCTGCATGCCCTCCAGGCGCATGTTATAGCCCTTGAGCACGTGCATGTACTTCTTCTCGGCGCCCCAATCGCGCAGCATGCGGATTTTGCGCGCATACTCGTCATTGTTGGTGGTGGTTGCGCCGCCTTCGCCGTACGCGCCGAGGTTCTTGCCAGGATAGAAGCTGAACGCGGCCATGTCGCCGATGCCGCCGACGCGCTTGCCGTTCCACTCAGAGCCGTGCGCTTGGCAGGCGTCTTCGATGACGATTAGATTATGCTTCTTCGCGATCGTCATAATCGCGTCCATGTCGCAGGACTGACCATAGAGGTGGACCGGCAGGATAGCTTTGGTCTTCGGCGTGATTGCATCTTCGATCTTGGCCGGATCGATCAGATACGTCGCCGGATCGATGTCCACGAACACCGGCTTTGCGCCCGAGTACCAGATCGCCGCAACCGACGCGACGAACGTGAACGGCGTCGTGATCACTTCATCGCCCGCGCCGATATCGGCGGCAAGCATGGCGAGGTGTAGCGCGCTAGTGCCGTTATTTACGCCCATGCAGTGCTTCGCGCCGCAATAGTCTGCGAACTCTTTTTCGAACGCGGCGACTTCCGCGCCGAGCACGAATTGGGTGTTGTCCAGGATGTGCTGGATCGCAGCATCCACCTCCGGCTTGATCGAGAGGTATTGCGACTTCAGGTCAACGAAAGGGACGCTCACAGCACTTTCTCCGCACGGGGAAGATGGATGGTTTCACCGCGCGCCTTCATGGAGGAGGTCGCGGCTTCGATAATCTGGATGACACGCAGGCCGAGGCGGCCGTCGCACAGCGTTTGCTTCTTGGCCCCGATGGCTTCGACGAAATCGTTGGCGGCAGCGCGCAGCGCTTCGGATTCATCTAGCTTCGGCGCCCACATGTCGCCGGTCCGGTAGCCCACGCGCATCTGATAGATCTTCGCCGGATCGTCAGTGAAAGAGACGCCCTTGTCGTAGATCTTCAGCTTCTCGGACGGTTGCAGATCGTCATAGACGAACATCTTCTTGGTGCCGCCGACGAGAACCGTGCGCACTTTCACCGGCGCCAGCCACGAGCAGTTCACGTGCGCGATCGCGCCCGAGTCGTAGAACATCGTGATGTAGGCGAGATTTTCCGGCGTGCCCGGGAAGTGGTTGATGCCGCCAGCCGAAACCGCCGTCGGCTGTTCGCCAAGCAAATAATCCAGGATCGAGAAGTCGTGCACCGCGAGATCGGAGATCACCGACACGTCGCGCTGAAAGAGGCCGAGGTTCACGCGGGTTGAATCGTAGTAAAGGATTTTGCCCAGCTCATCGGCGGCGACGAGATCCTTCATCTTCTTCACGGCGCCCGTGTAGATGAAGGTGTGGTCGACGTGGAGGACGAGCTTCTTTTTCTCAGCTGTTTCCACCAACTGGCGCGCTTGCAGCGATGTTTCCGTCATCGGCTTTTCGAGCCAGACGTGCTTGCCGGCCTTCAGCGCCGCCATGCCGAGTTCGAAGTGCGTCGACACGGGCGTCGCGATGGCGATCGCGTCGATCGTCGGATCGCGCAGCATTTCCTGGAAGTCGGTCGTGGTCTTCACAGCGGGGAAGCGCTTGTTGACGAGTTCGAGCTTCTTCGGATCGAGATCAGCGACAGCCGCCAACTCGGCGCCTTTCAGCTCCGCGAAGTTACGGACGAGGTTCGGACCCCAATACCCGTAGCCGATAACACCAATTCGGATCATTCTGATCGTCCTGCCTTAACTCTGTTGAGCGCCCGCATCGCGCGCTGATTACTTTCGCTTGTCCCGCACGTCGCCGACGACCTTCGCCGGCACGCCGGCCACGATCGCGAAATCCGGCACATCCTTAGTCACCACCGCGCCGGCGCCGATGAGGGCGCTCTGTCCCACAGTGATCCCGCCCATGATCGTGGCGTTGGAGCCGATCGAGGCGCGCGTCTTGATCCGCGTTTCGACGACAGACCAATCGGCTTCCGATTGCGCCGAGCCATCCTCGTTCGCCGCTTGCGGAAAGATATCGTTGATGAACATGACGCCGTGGCCGACGAACACTTCGTCCTCCACCGTCACGCCCTCGCAGATGAAGGTGTGCGAAGAAATCTTGCAGCGCTCTCCGATATGCGCGTTTTTCTGGATTTCGACGAACGCGCCGACGCGCGAGCCAGCGCCGACCGAGCAGCCGTACAAGTTCACAAGCTGAGGATGATGGATCATCACACCCTCGCCCAGGCGAACATTGTCCGAAATCGGCATCCCAGAACTCCCGCGCGAAACTTGCGCCCCACGTCGCAATTTCCCTGCCGCGTTATGCTTAATTCGCGCGCGCGCTGCGCTGACCAAAAACCGCGGAATACCGGTCTTTTGACGAAGCTGTGCGGCGTCTCCAAGCTTTTGCGGCGCTAGGGAGAATTTCGCGCCTATTGGGACTGTGACGACACTTTGCGCAAGGATTTTTGGTCCGGTGCGGCGTCATCGCCGCGGACAAAGGCAGCAAGGTCACGGAAGCACGCAGCGGCGGAAAAGTGAGTGTTGGCGCAGTCCAGCGCCGCGGCGGCGAGCGCGGCGCGCCGTTCATGTTGTCCCAGAAAGTTGATGCATGCGTCGGCGAAGCGCGCCGCATCATCTTCGAGCGCCATCGCGCCAGTGACTTGGCTTTCCACGCCTTGCGCTGTCACTGAAGTGCCAACCACGGCTTTGCCGGCGGCCAGCGCCTCGATCAGTTTGATCTTCAGTCCAGAGCCGGTGAACAGCGGTGAGATGACTACGCCAGCTTCGGCGTAGAGCGGCGCGAGATCAACGACGACGCCCAGCATGGTTACGCCTTCGGGCGCCGCGCTAATCCCGCGCGCTACTGAGCCTGCAATTTTCAACCGCGCCGCCGGCCGTTTGGCGCGGATCAGCGGCCAGATTTCCCGGAAAAACCACTCAAGCCCGACAATATTTGGCGCAGTGTTGCTGCCGACAAAGAAGAGGAGGTCGTCCTTTCCCGGCTGTGGCGCGCGCACCGGTTCGGTCGAGTGTGGCGCCGTCAACACATTGCGCTCCGGCAGAGCGGCGCGGACCTTGGCTGCTTCCTCATGCTGAATGGCGATCACGGCGTCGGCCAAGCCGAGCATTCGGAATTCATCGGCGGCGCTGATCTTTACCGTGTTGGTCTCGGCCGCGTCGGCCACGCGCGCGGACATCAGATCGTGCATGATGATGGCTGACCGGGCGTTCGGCGAAAGTGCGTAGGGCGCGAGCGTGGCGGTGAACGCGTAGTCGCAGAGCACCGCTTGCGCGTTCGGAACGGCATTCCGGGCGATCCAGAGCTGATCGGCGCGGGTGGCGGCGGCGCCTTGAGCGTACTCCGCCGGTTGGCTGAGCCCTGAAATGCCGATCTTGCTCAACAGCCGATCCGCAACGGCCAGCGCCGAGGCGATCCATACCCCCGGATCGCGCGCGATAACGACATTGCCAAGCCGCGCGCCGCCATGAACCAGATAGCGGTCGAACACCGCCAGTTCGGGCCGCAGCTTCAACGCCGCCCAGCGCCCGAAAATCTTTGGCGAAGCGCCGAGATAATCCACAGCATACCCGGCGTTTTTCAGCGCGCCGGCCAAGGCCAGCACATAGGCCGAGCTGCCATTGGTTGCACCGACGATGCGCTGGCGCGAGATCAACGTGACACGCGGCTGAACGGCTGCGCGCCGGGGCGCAGGCTTGGAGAGCCGTGCCCGGATTGGGTCTTTCAGCAAAATTAGAGCGGAGGGCCGGGCCATCGCGTGGCTGATGGCGCCGCCGAAATCGCGCGCTTTCAGCGCCGTGATCAGTTTGGTGAACGCCGCTGCATCTGTTCGCGCCGCTGCGCCTGCGCGCAGTTCACGCAGCAAATCGGGGGCCGCGCCGGCTTCGAGTTTGGCGTGCGCCGTGTCCAGCGCCTCAATCGCCGCCAGATCAAGCCGATGCGAGATCGACGCGTCGTGCTTGCGGTAGAAATAGCCAAGATCAGGATAGAGCCTGAATTTCGCGCCGCCGATCAGAAGGCGTAGGATCAGTTCGGAATCCTCTCCGATCCTGAGCGTCTCGTCGTAGTGCGCGTCCAACGCTCGGCGGAACACCGGCTTCAGATAGCCAAGCGCCGGCCCCGCGCCGAGCAGGCGATTGCTGCGCTCGTAGGCGGCGGCGTCGATCCAGTGCGGCCGCGCCGCGAGCGCCCGGCGCAGATGAGCGTGCGGCGGCTTTTCGATGGAGTCATAAAAGGTGAGCAGATCGTCGGCGGCGATATCAGCGCCGTCGGACTCGGCGTCGTTGATCAGCCGCTCCAGGCGTTCCGGGTGGATAGCGTCGTCATTATCCACGATGGCGACCCAGCGCCCGCGCGCCTTGGCCAGCGCCCGATTTCGCGCCGCGGCCGGACCCGTCCGTGCTATTTCGCTGGTGAGAATGACGAGGCGCGGGTCACCGGCGGCCGCCGCACGTGCGCGCGCCAGGCTATCATCGGTTGAGCCGTCATCACTGATGATGAGTTCGAGCGCAGTTTCAGTTTGGCGCAGCACGGAGCGAACGGCGGCGGCGATGTGGGCCGCCCCGTTCAAATTGGCCATGATCACGGACACTCGCGGCGCCGCGGCGGTCGCGTTCATACTATTCGGCCTGCCTCTTCGCCCGCTGCGCTGCAAGTTCTGCTCCGCGCCGCACTGTTGCGGTAAGGGGAACTGCATTGCCACCCCTGGACGCCGGGCGTTACACCAAGCGCATGGAATTGCTGCGGATGTTCGAGCGTCCCGCGCCGCCCGCCGCGTATTTTCCCGCGGACCGGGTAGGATTCGCCATTGGCGACATTCATGGCCGCGCGGATTTGCTGGCTGACATGATCGCCATGCTCGAAGCACGCGCGAGCGAGGACACGCGCGCCGGCGGCCCGCCGCTGGTCATTTTCTTGGGCGACTATGTCGATCGCGGTCCGGACAGCAAGGGCGTCATCGACCTCCTGGTTGCCGGCCGGCCTTTCGGCTGCAACCGCCACTATCTTAAGGGCAATCACGAGCAGTCCATGCTCGGGTTTCTCGATGACCCAATGGCCCATCGCGCCTGGCTCCTTCAGGGCGGTGCGGAAACGCTGCTGTCCTATGGCGTGCAGCCTCCGCCGCCCGTCGGCGCTGAGGAGCATGACTGGATTGGCGTTGCTCAACATCTGAGGGCATGCCTACCTGCCGGGCACTACGAATTCCTTCAGGGACTCGAGCGCTACGTCGAACTCGGCGACTATGCTTTCGTTCACGCTGGCGTCGATGCCGGCCGTCGGCTTGAAGAGCAGACCGATCAGGACCTGTTCTGGGCCCGGGGCGCCTTCATCGCGTCTAAGCGCCCGTTCTCGCACCGGGTCGTCCACGGCCACACCCCGGTCGATCAGCCTTACGCCGATAGTCGCCGGATAGCGGTCGATACCGGCGCCTATGCGTCCGGCATCCTGACTGCCGCCCGTTTCGAGGGCGATCAGGTCAGCTTTCTCCCAGTTAGTCGCCGCCCAAGATCATAAGCGCCGCGACGCAAGGCCCGCTTGTTCGCCCGGGCAACGCGGTCTAAACCCCGCTCACCAGCGAGGAGATTTGGAATGGCGCAGACTGACGGCGCACGCGGGCACATGGAAATCCAGGACCAGAAGGATACCTTCCAAGGCTTCCTGGCGACGTCGGTTTGGGGCGGCACGCTGGTCGTCCAGGCGATCGCGCTGCTGACTTTGGCCTTCGCCATTGGCGCTGGCTGGTGGGCTGGCTGGGTCGCGTTTGTGGTGATCGGCATTGTCGCGGGTTTCCTGTTCCGTCTCTCCAGTGTCTATTGGGCCGCGCAAGTCGCGATGTGGGTGCTGCTGGGCCTAGGCGGCCTTATCGTTCCTGCTCTCACCAGTGTGATGGGCTGAGCCGTTGCGGATCGCGGTCCTAAAGGAAAGCGCTCCCGGTGAAACGCGTGTCGCGGCGACGCCCGACACGGTGAAGAAGATAATTGGTCTAGGTCACACGGTCACGGTCGCGGCGGGCGCTGGCGTGGGCGCGAGCGTGCCGGATCAATATTACAAAGATGCGGGCGCCGAAGTGAGCGCCGATGGCGGCATCGGCAGCGCCGATCTCGTCGTCAAAGTGCGTCGCCCGACCGATGCCGAAATTGGCGCAATGAAAGCTGGCGCAGGCTTCGCCTCGCTGCTCGAACCCTATGGCGACAAAGCAGTCATCGATGCACTGGCGAAGGCCAAGATCGATGCGCTAGCGATGGAATTTATCCCACGCATCAGCCGCGCCCAATCGATGGACGCGCTCTCATCGCAAGCCAACTTAGCCGGCTATCGCGCCGTCATCGAAGGCGCTGCCCTCTATGGCCGTGCGTTCCCGATGATGATGACGGCCGCCGGCACTGTCGCCGCAGCGCGCGTGTTTGTTATGGGCGTCGGCGTCGCTGGCCTGCAAGCCATCGCCACCGCGCGCCGCCTTGGCGCTGTCGTCACCGCTACAGACGTGCGGCCAGCGACAAAGGAGCAGGTGGCTTCGCTCGGCGCTAAGTTCGTCGCTGTTGAAGATGAAGAGTTCAAGCAAGCGGAAACCACCGCCGGCTACGCCAAGCCGATGAGCGCCGAGTATCAGGCCAAGCAGGCCGCGCTGGTCACCGAGCATTTGGCCAAGCAAGACATTGTCATCACCACGGCGCTCATTCCGGGGCGTCCGGCGCCGGTCCTGGTCACCGAAGCGCAAGCGAAATCGATGCGGCCGGGATCGGTGATCATCGATCTCGCCGTTGCGCAGGGTGGCAACTGCCCGCTCTCGAAGCCTGATGAACTGGTCGACTTCGGCAACGTGAAGATCATGGGCTTCACCAACCTGCCGGCGCGGCTGCCAGCGGATTCATCCTCGCTCTATGCGAAGAACTTGCTCGCGCTGTTGCCGTTGCTAACCGACAAAGACAGCAAGGCATTCTCGCCCGCTTGGGACGACGAGATCATCAAGGGCGCCATGCTTACCAAGGCCGGGGCGATCATCCATCCATCCATGGCCCCAGCGAGCGCCGCATGAACGACGACGAGTTCGCCGAAAAGTACTATGCCGCTTGGAATGCGCGCGACATCGAGGCGATCGTTGCGCTCTATGCAGACGATATCGAGTTCTCGTCGCCGTACATCGCCGCGCTTGGTTTCTCACATGACGGCGTCATTCATGGCAAAGCCATGCTGCGTGCGTATTTCGAGCGCGCGCTGGAACGTGCGCCGCAGCTCACGTTTTCGCCGGAGGCCCTGCTGGTTGGCGCGCGTGGCCACACGCTGATCTACCGCAATCATCGCGGCGAACGCGCTGCAGAGACGCACGAGATGGATCCTGCAGGTCTGGTCGTGCGTGCGGACGCAACCTACGACACAAACTAATTCAAGAAGGAGACGCGCGATGATGGGCACGATACGGAAAGCCTCCGCCGCGGTGCTCTTCGCTGCCGCGATGTCGGCGCCGGCCGCTTATGCGCAAGAGGGGCCGTCGATTAGCGCTGTCACGATGTGCGCGGGTGCGATTGCCGCGCATGCCAACCTCAATGTGCTGACCTATCCACGCGGCGCGTCCGGTGAATGGGCCGACGTGCTGGGCCGCCTGCTTACGCAACTCAATACGATGGAAGGGGTCGAAGGCATGACCGGCCGCTACGCCGCCAGCGCCGCGCGCAGCCATTGGCTAGAGCAATCATCGGCGGACCGGCGTGCTGCAGCGACGCAGTGCCGCGAACGGTTCGGGAGCTAAGAGCATGGTCGATCCGTTCGTTTTCTATTTGGCGATTTTCGTGCTGGCGATCTTTGTTGGTTATTACGTCGTCTGGTCGGTGACGCCGGCGCTGCACACGCCGCTGATGGCTGTCACCAACGCGATCTCGTCCGTGATTATCGTCGGCGCGTTGATCGCGGCTGCGGCAAACGCGAATGTTGAGAATGGCTGGATCGCCAAGGGCGCTGGCGGGCTCGCCGCGGGGCTTGCGGCGGTGAATATCTTCGGCGGCTTCCTGGTCACGCAGCGCATGCTGGCGATGTACAAAAAGAAAGAGAAGAAGTGACTTTCGGCAGAAGTCGAAGATCACCTCATCCCGGAATGGAACGATGAACGCGGCGGAGTGGCGGGCCCTCATCGAAGCTTATCTGGACGGCCGGCTTTCCGCCGAGGCGTTCATGCGCCGCTTTGTCGAAGGCTGGCGTGCATCCGGCGGCGCTGTGCCGCGTGCGATCGCGGCGATGCAGGTGACGGTCGAAGCCTTCGAAGCGCAGGTCAACGAGGTCCGCGAAGAGGGCGCCGTCAACGATGATGAGTTGCGCACTGCGGCGCAGCGCGCGCTCTCCAATCTTCGCGAAGAACCGGCGGTCGCGCCACACACGTTTGACCGCACGCGGGCGCGCGAAGATATCGGGCGCTTCCAGATCCAGGTGGCGGGATGCGCAGGCCTCGGCTGCGTTATCGCGATCGCTTGGCTGGCGCTCTGCGTGCTGCAAGTGTTCGTGGTGATCGAATGGGTGCAGCTGACGTTCGAATGGCCGGCGCTGCCGTCCACCATTGTCGGCGCAGTGCTCGCCTTCGTGCCGATCGTCGGCAATGTGCTCGCTTTCCTTGGCGCAACCGAGATTTGGGATTGGCCCACTTGGCTTGCCGCACTCGTCTTCTTCGCCGCGCCTGCGGTGACAATACTTTCCGGCTGGTCGCGTTGGCGCCGGTACGGACCCAGGGGCTGACATGAACGCTGATCTCGCTGCGCTGCTTTATCTCGTATCCGGGGTGCTGTTCATCCTGGCGCTGCGCGGGCTCTCCAGTCCTGCAACCAGCCGCCAGGGCAACAATTTCGGCATGATCGGCATGGCCATCGCCATCGCCACGACCTTGTGGCTGGTTTCGCCCGACACGACGACTTTGATGATTATCGTAGGCGCCTTCGTGATTGGCGGCGGCATCGGCGCGGTGGTCGCGCGTTCGATCAAGATGACGGCGATGCCGCAACTCGTGGCGGCGTTCCACTCGCTCGTGGGCCTTGCGGCTGTGGCTGTCGCCGCCGCTGCGTTCTACGCGCCGGAGAGCTTCCATATCGCCACCGCCGATGGCGGCATTAAGATGAGTTCGCTGATTGAACTCGCGCTTGGCACGGCCATTGGCGCGGTGACGTTCACCGGCTCGGTGATCGCGTTCGCCAAGCTCAACGGCAACATGTCGGGCGCGCCGATCATGCTGCCGGCGCGGCACCTCATCAACATCGCCATCGCCGTTGCGATCGTCGCGCTCGTAGTGATGACCATCCAGGATGGCGGCCGCACGGCCTGGCACTTCTGGGCGATCGCAGGTTTGTCGCTGTTGATTGGCGTGCTGCTCATCATTCCGATCGGCGGCGCCGACATGCCCGTCGTCGTCTCGATGCTGAATTCGTACTCCGGCTGGGCCGCGGCCGCGCTTGGCTTCACGCTGGAAAATGTCGCGCTGATCATCACAGGCGCGCTTGTCGGCTCGTCCGGCGCGATTCTGAGCTACATTATGTGCAAGGCGATGAACCGCAGCTTCATCAGCGTCATCCTCGGCGGCTTCGGCGCCGCTGACGGCGCGACGGCCGCGGCCACCGGGGTCCAGCGTTCCTTCAAAGCCGGCAGCGCCGACGACGCAGCCTTCATCATGAAGAACGCCTCCAAGGTCATCATCGTGCCGGGCTACGGCATGGCCAGCGCTCAAGCGCAACACAGCGTGCGTGAGATGGCCGACATGCTGAAGAAAGAGGGCGTCGATGTGAAGTACGCCATCCATCCGGTCGCCGGCCGCATGCCCGGCCACATGAACGTGCTGCTGGCCGAAGCCAACGTGCCCTATGATGAAGTGTTCGAACTCGAAGACATCAACAATGAGTTCAGCCAGTGCGACGTCGCCTATGTGATTGGCGCCAACGACGTTACTAACCCACTCGCAAAAACCGATCCGCAAAGCCCGATTTTCGGCATGCCAATTCTCGATGTGGAAAAGGCGAAGACCGTGCTGTTCGTGAAGCGCAGCATGGGCGGCGTCGGCTATGCCGGCGTCGACAACGAACTCTTCTACCGCGACAACACCATGATGCTGCTCGGCGATGCGAAGAAGATGACGGACGAGATCGTGAAGGGGCTTTAGGAGGACGGCCGTGAGTCGATGGCAGCGGTTTGGTCTTGCCGCCTTTGCGCTTATCGCAATCGCCTTTGCTTTGCTCTCATGTCACGCCAACTCCTTCATTTATCACCCGTACACTGAAGAGGTCGCGCCGAATTTTGCCCAGACGCAGGCTGTTCGCATTGCAACGGAAGACGGCGAGTCACTAGTTGCTTGGTATCGTGCGCCTCAAGCTGGGCAGCCGGTTTTTCTCTTTTTTGACGGCAATGGGGGGCGTCCGCAAATTTGGGGCGGTCGCTGGTCGCGCATCGTGGAAACCGGCGCTGGCTTTCTTGCTGTTTATTATCGCGGTTACTCGGGCTCTTCTGGTCGTCCGAGCGAACGCGGTCTCCATCTAGACGCGCGAGCGGGCTATGATTGGCTGATCGAGCAGGGCTATGCGCGAGACGACATCGTCATTCACGGGTTCTCACTTGGCTCCGGCGTCGCCACACGGCTCGCATCCGAACGTCCCGCACGCGCGCTGATACTGGAAGCGCCGTTCACCGGCGTTGATGACGTCGCTGCTGCGCACTTTACCTCGATCGCGCCGCTCCTGATCCGTGACAGCTTCCGGTCGCGCGGTTGGATCGACGAGGTGGACATGCCGGTGCTGATTGTACACGGCGACGCAGACACGGTGATCCCGTTCGCGCAAGGCGAGCGCCTTTATGAACTTGCGCGCGAGCCGAAGCGTTTCGTTCGGATGTCTGGTTCCGATCACGCGACTTTGGTGCGCGACGGCATTTATCTGCACATCTGGGCATTTTTAGCAGAGCATCCGCCGGAGTAACGCATGGCCGAACCAAAGACGCAGAAAACCAAAGTCTCCGTCTCCGCCTTCATCGCTGCGGTCGACGACGATACGCGCCGCAAGGACGCCAAGGCCGTTGATAAAATGCTGCGCGAAATCACTGGCGAAAAACCTGCCATGTGGGGGCCGACGATCATCGGTTATGGCGAGTATGACGGTGCCACCGGCAAGTGGCCGCGCATCGGCTTCAGCCCGCGCAAGGCCAATCTCGTGCTTTACATGATGGACGGCTACGAAAACGAGCCGCTGATGAAGAAGCTCGGCAAGCACAAGACGGGCAGGAGCTGCCTCTACATCAACAAGCTAGCCGACGTTGATGAAACAGTTCTGCACCAACTCGCCGCCAAAAGCTGGAAGGCGATGGCGAAGAAATATCCAGAATAAAAAAGGGGAGCGCCTCGCAGCGCTCCCCTCAATCACTTCACGCTTTGCGCTTACCAGATCGTGACGCGCTGATCCGGCGGCAGATAGAGATCGTCCTCCGCCGTCACGTCGAACGCCGCGTACCAGGCATCCATGTTCCGCACCGGGCCGTTGGCGCGGTAGATGCCCGGCGAGTGCGGGCCGTTCAGCACTTGGTTGCGCATCGCTTCTTCGCGCATCAGCGAACGCCACACCTGCGCCCAGCCGAGGAAGAAGCGCTGATCGCCGGTGACGCCGTCGATGACTTCCGCTTCGCGGCCGCCGCGCGAGATCGTGTAGGCGTGATAGGCGACTTGCAGGCCGCCATTGTCGCCGATGTTTTCGCCAAGCGTTAGGCGGCCGTTGAGCGGCAAGCCCGGTAGCGGTTCGAACTCAGCATATTGCGCCGCCAAGCGGCCGGTGACTTCTTCGAAGCGCGCCACGTCTTGTGCATTCCACCAATCACGGAGCACGCCTTGCGCGTCGGACTTCGCGCCCTGGTCGTCGAAGCCATGGCCCATTTCGTGGCCAATGACGCCGCCAATGCCGCCATAGTTCACGGCCGGATCGGCGTTCGGATCGAAGAACGGCGCCTGCAGGATCGCGGCCGGGAAGACGATCTCGTTGAACACCGGGTTGTAATAGGCGTTCACCGTTTGCGGCGTCATGAACCACTCGTCCTTATCGGTCGGGCGGCCGAGGCGATCGATGCTCTCGTTCCAATCGAAGATCTGAGCGCGCTTGGCGTTGCCGAACGCGTCGCCGGTGCGGACGTCAAGCGCCGAGTAATCGCGCCAGCGATCCGGATAGCCGATCTTCGGGCGGAAGGTCGCGAGCTTCTCGCGCGCCGCGACTTTAGTTTCGGCCGACATCCACGACAGCTGATCGATGCGCTGGCCGTAGGCCATGCGCATATTCTCGACCAGTTCAAGCATTTGCGCTTTCGCAGCGGGCGGGAAGTGGCGCTGAACGTAGATTTGGCCGACCGCTTCACCGAGCGAACCATTCACTGCGCTGACAGCGCGCTTCCAGCGCTCGCGCTGTTCCGGCTGGCCGCTCAGCGTCTTACCGTGAAACTCAAAAATTTCCGCGTCGATGTTGCTTGGCAGAACCGACGAATTATTCCGCACCAAATGGTAGGTGAGGTAAGATTTGATCGTCGAGACCGGCGTCGCCATGAAGAGTTCGGCGAGCGGGCCCATGGCCGATAGCTCGGAGATAACGACTTCCTGCACTGCGCCCATGCCGGACGCGTCGAACGCCGCATCCCACGGGAAGTTCGGCGCCAAGGCGCGAATTTCAGCGCGGGTTTTCAGATTGTAAGTACGCGAACGATCGCGGCGATCGGCGCGCGGCCAATGGCGTTCAGCGATCTGCGTTTCAAACGCCATGACCGCGGTTGCTTTTGCGGCTGGGTCGCTTTGGCCGACGAGGCCGAGCGTGCGGCCGATGTGCGCTACATACGATTCACGCAGGCCCGGGAAGACGCCATCAGTGCGGCGATAATATTCACGCTCGGGCAGGCCGAGCCCCGCGTGCGTCATGTTGGTGATGTAGCGGTTCGGGTTGCGCTCATCGAGGCCCACATACATCGCGATCGGCGAGGTGACCGAAATGCCAGGAGAGGCGATTACGCGGATCGCTTGTTCGTGGTTTTGGATCGCAGCGATTTGCGCGAGTTCCGCCTGAAGAGGCTCGAGTCCGCGCGCGTCGATCGCGGCTTGGTCGAGATAGGCGTTATAATAGTCGGCGATCTTCTTCTGGTTCGAGCCCGGCGCGCCGCCGGCAAGTGCAACTTCTTCAATGATCACGCGCTGATCGTTGTCGGCTTTCTCGCGCAGGATATCAAACGTGCCCCAGCGGGTGCGATCGGACGGGATTTCCGTGGTGCTGGCCCAGGTGCCATTGGCGTACTGGAAGAAGTCATCGCCTGGGCGAACAGCGAGGTTGCGGCCGGCGAGATCGACGCCGAACGAGCCGATGGCCGGTGCGCCGCGGCCGCTAGCCGTGCCGCCGCTCGTGCCCGTCGCGCAGCCCGCCAAAAGGGCCAGCGTCGACGCGCCCATGGCGCGGCGTGAAAGCGTAATCATAGTCGTCCTCCGAATGCCTTGGATTTATTCCGCCGCGGCCAGTTTGCGACGGCCCCCGTATAATCTGCCGTAGAAGCCAAACAGGCCGGTGATGACCCGTTTGATGTCGATGCCAATCATGTAGAAGGCAGGCGTCAGGATCAAGGTCGCGGGCATGCAGATGAGCACGCCGAAGGCCAGGCTGAGCACCATTGGCTTCAGGAATTGCACGATGGCCGCGTTCTCGAGGATCATCGGCGAGGTGCCGACAAATTCCGTGACCGAGGTCAGGAAGATCTGACGGAACCGCGAGATCGACGCCTCTGTGATACCAATTTCCGCCTTCACCCGCATGACCTGGAAGCCCATCGCTTCAAGCTCCGCGGCCCGCTCGCGATACTCCGACGCGTCGTGACGCATATCGTCGGACGTCTTGAGATCAATTGGCCCGCGCTGGAACCCGGACTCCGCGCCCTGAATAATGAACTCCTCGTGCGGCTCAAGGTCAGGGGCGATACCGATATACTCCACCACCTGTCCGTTCGGCAGCGTGATGTCGTGCGTCTCCCACGTGCTGTCTTCGGCCAAAGGCGTGCCCGATCCTTTGCGCCGGAGGGCAAAGTAGCCGCGGATCTGATTGCATCGATCCACCAGTACGACGTTGTCGTTCACGACGACGCCGATAGCGGCGATGACACCTAGCCAGGAGAAGAGCGCAAAGCTCGTTCCAAAGAGCATGTGTCCGAGCAGCGCGCCAACCATTGCAAACGGGATGACGCACAAGATCATCACCGGCTGCGCGTAGGAGCGGAACGTGACTGCGAGCAAGAAGTAGATGCCCAAGAAGGCGAGCCCCATCAACATCAGGAACTCGTTCATGAACTCCTGTTGGCCCTCAGCTTCACCAATCGCGCGCCGCGTAACGGTGCTGTAACTCGCCTCGAATTGCGGCCAGAACTCTTCGTCCAGCGTGCGCATAATGTCGGCGCGCGCTTCGGCGTTGACCAAATCGGCCGTGACCAGGATCGAGCTTTGGCGTTGGCGGCGATCGAGGCCGGTGACGCCTGGTGCGAACTCCCACGTCGCTACCGCCGCGAGCGGCACTTCGCGACCATCGCTTGTGCGAATGCGGAAGGAGCCAAGGCTTTCCAGCGTGCGGCGGTCGTCGCGCGGATAGCGGACATACACGCGCACATCGTCGCCGTCGCGTGGCAGACGCTGCGCTTCTTCACCGAAATAGGCCTGGCGGACTTGCCGGGTAATATCGGAGAGCGTGATGCCCAGTTGCTCGGCGCCCGGCAGGAGCTGGAAGCGCAATTCTTCGTTAGCTGCGTCTTGGCTGTCACGCACGCTGGTGACGCCTTCGAACTGCAGCAATCGCGACTTCAACTCATCAACCGCGATCTGAAGATCTTCTCCATTCTCGCTGATAAGCGCGATGTCGATGCTGGGCGAGCCTGAGCCAGAAAGCGAAAAGCTAACTTGGTCAGCGTCCGGCACTTCGCCGAGCAATTCTTCGAGACGCTCCGTGATCTCGCGCGAGCGCAAACCCGGCCGCGTTTCCGGCGCGGTCAATCCGACATAAGCCTGGATCGAGTTCTCGTTGATGAACTGGCTCCACGAGCGCACCGCGCCGCGTGACATGACGCCGGTGTTTGGATCTTCCGTGGCGAACTCGGTTGTCTCGTCCTCAAGTGCGCGGCGCGCGGCGTCGAGTTGCGCGGCCACTTGCTCCATGCGCGAGAAGGGAGTCGTCTGGGGCAGCGTTATGTTGGCGATCATGAAGTCGCCTTCGACTTCCGGCATGAACGTCTGCTTCACCCGGCCCGACACCATAAGGCCAATCGCCAGGATGAATATGACCAGGAACGTGGCCCACGTCAGGTAGCGCACCTTCACGGCCGCGCGCACCAAGGGTGCGTGGAGGTTATTGGCCACCCACAGAACCGAATGCGCGCAGCGCTGCTGCAGGCGCATCAGCCGTGAACCCAGGCCGTTGCCCTGAGGGTTGGGCTTGGTCACGTGCGCCAAGTGCGCCGGCAGAATGATGAGACTCTCGATAAGTGAGAACACCAAGGTCGAGATCACGACGATCGAAATCGCCGACGTGAATTGCCGCACTTCGCCCGAGAACAGCATCATCGGGCTGAAAGCGATCATCGTGACGAACACGGACGCAACCAGTGGCTTCAACACCATTTGCGTCGCCAGGATCGATGCGTCGACGCCGCTATGGCCCTTTTCGGCTCTCTCGTAGATCGCCTCGCCGACAATGATGGCGTCATCGACCATAATGCCCAGCACCAGCAGGAAGCCGAATACGCTCATAAAGTTCAAGGACACGCCCACGTAGGGCAAGATGAAGAACGATCCCGCGAAGGCGGTCATGACGCCCAGCGTCGACCAGAACGCGACCTTCGGGTGCAGCGTCAGGAGCAGCAGCACGAAAATGAGAACAAAGCCCTGCATGGCATTCTGGAAAAGAATGCCCATCAGCGCGTTGTAGTCCTGCGACTCGTCCTGAATGATTGTCAGCTGGAGGCCAGCGGGAAGCGTGTTGCGAAATTCGTCGAGAAGTTCGTGGGTCTCGCGCGCAGTGTTCCAGATATTGAACGTGTCGGCGGTCTGCAGCGCCACCAAGATCGACGGCTCGCCGTTCATGCGCGAGTAAGAATTGATGTCCTGGAAGCCATCGATGACGGTCGCGACGTCGGCCACGCGCACCGTCCCGCCATCGGGCGTTTGCCGGACGATGATGTTCTCGAAATCGAGCTCAGTATCGGCGAGATTGCGCGCTTGAAGCTGGAAGTTGCCGTCATCGGTGCGCACGGCGCCGGCGCCGGCGTTGAGCGAGCTTACGCGCACGGCGCGTGCGACCTCGTCGAACGTCAGTCCAAACGCTTGCAGCGACGCTTCAGAGACTTCGATCGAAACTTCCGGTGAGCGCGCGCCCCACACTTCCGTGTTGGCGCCGCCTTCGACGAGGGAGAGTTGATCGCGCAGCCGCTCGGCCGTGTCGCGCAAAGTGCGCTCATCGATGTTGCCATGCAGGCCGATGATAAAGGACGCATTGCGACCGACTTGGCGCGACACGCGGATCGGATCCATCGCGGGCGGCAGGCCGCTGATGGATTCCACCCGCGAGCGCACTTCGGCGGTCATCGCATCGATATCAGCGCCAGATTCAGATTGAATGCTGATCCAGCCGAAACCTTCGCCCGAACGCGAGCGCACCCAATCCACACCGCCCAGATCGGCCGTCGCTTCCTCGACGCGCACGACGATCTGGCTCTCGATGTCCTCGGGGCTGGCGCCGGGCCAGCTCACTTGCACGTAAACGGAATTGTCCGCGCCCGGCGGCCAGAATTCCTTCTCCATCCGGTTGAACGAGAAGATGCCCGCGATGACGCAGATCAGCATCAGCAGGTTGCCGGCAACCGGGTTGCGGCCCCACCAATCAACTAAACCCTTCAACATGCTTCGTCTCCGGGGCGGACGCGCCGTCCGCCCTCAAGAATTAGTCTCGAATGTCCGGGCTGCCTTGCGGCTGCGCGGGTGGTGCGGCGGCGGGCGTAGCTGCAGTGCCGCCTTCGCGATCGATTGGCGTCACGGCCATGCCGGGCACGGGCGAAGTCAGCACCGACACGACGACACGTTCGCCATCGGCGAGACCTTCGCGGAAGAGCACTTCATCGGCTGTGGTTTGCGCGGCGCGCACTTGGCGCACTTCGATCGTGTTGTCGGGCAGCACCACGTACACGAACTCGTTGCGCTTCAGTGCACTACGCGGCGCCGCCACGAGCGTCTCCAAAGACGAGCCCTCAAGGCGCACCGATACGAACATGCCAGGCGCAAGGGGAGCGGCATTGCGCGCGTTGAATGGGTCGCGGACTTCGATAATGCCGTAGACAAGGCGCGTACGCGCATCCATGGCCGCGTCGGTACGGACGAGGCGTCCCTCCCACGTGACCAAGCGCCCGCCCATCATGTGACTGACGTGCGCGGCTGGGCCCGGGTTCGCCGTCGAAGCAGCGAAGCCAAGCGGGACGCGCATGGCAGTGAGCTCAGCGTCGGTCAGCGGAATGCGAATTTCCATCGTCTCGGTTGCGAACATCACAGCGACGGTCGTGCCGGGGCCAACATAGTCGCCGACATTGGCGCGCCGCTCGCGGACACGGCCAGTAAAGGGCGCGCGGATTGAGGCGCGCGCCAGATCCAGCTCGGCCGAACGCAAAGCTGCTTCCGCCGCGGCCAACGCCGCACGCGCTTGCGCCAATTGCGGTTCACGCAACGCAAGCGGCGGCGGCTCGCCACGGCCTAAAGCTTGCCAATCCTGACGAGCCAGTTCCGACTCTGCTTCCTCGCGGGCGACACCCTCTTGCGCCTGCGCAACTTGGCTGCGCGCGCGCACGACAGCGAGCCGATAATCGGCATCGTCGATGCGGGCCATGACTTCGCCTTCGTTAAAGGCGCCGCCATCGGCGAATTTCGGGCTTGCCCAAACGATGCGGCCAGTGACCTGCGCCGCCAGCGAAGCCTCGTTGCGCGGGCGCGCTTCGCCTTGAAGGCTGACTGCAATCGTCGTCGGCCGCGCGTGGGCGACAGCAAACTGGACCGCCGGAGGATGAGCGTCATCGGCCTTCTCCTCTGGCTTCGGGCCTGTCGCCAGCATAACGGCGAACAGCGCAATGCCGCCGAGGATGACAACGAATGGCGCCGCGAAGGCGAGCAAGCGGCCTACGACATGAAGGAAGCCGCGCTTCGGTTCGGCCTCATCAGCGGATTGCGAGGTCATGTTGATGTCCATCTTGTTCATGGCGCGATTTCCAAATCTTCGTCGATGCCGCCCGTACGGGCGCCGCCGCCAAGTGCTACGTGATAGGTGATGCGGTTTGAGACGCGTGCGGCGCGTGCAGCGATGAAGCCGCGCTCGGCATCAATGCGGCGCGTGTAGGCGTCGATGAGTTCGAACAAAGTTGCCACGCCGCGGGCGTATTCGCGCTCGGCCAATTCTTGTGCTTCGCGCGCTTCGTTGGCGGCGATCTCAAATTGCGCCTCGCGGACTTCAAAGCTCTGGTCGGCGCTGATAGTGGCTTCGACTTCGCGCCAAGCGGCGATCGAGGTGCGCACATAATCTGCGGCGGCGGCGCGCCGATCATTCACTGTGGCGCGCGATTCAGAAAGCAGGGCGCCGCCGTTGAAGATCGGCATGGTGATGCCGGCGACGATGTTCGAGATCATGTTGGCGCTGTCATCGATATTGTTCAGCGCCGGATTTGGCCCGGTGTCGGTGGCGCCGGCGGTGGCGCGGAGCGTCAGGCGCGGCAGCATCGCCGCGCGCGCTTCATGAATGCGGAAGCCGGCGGCGCGTAGGCGATGTTCGGAGGCGCGCACGTCCGGGCGCCGTTCAAGCAGATCAGCCGGCGCGCCGGCGGCGGCCAGCGGCGTCAGTTCCGGCAGCGCGCCTTCAGCGCGCAACGTGCCGTCTGGATAGCGGCCCATGATTTCCTGCAAGCGGCGCGACGCGATCAGCAACGCGTCTTGCGCCTGTGCTTGAAAAGCGCGCGCCGACGCCACTTGGCTGCGCGCCGTGCGCAATGCTAGCGATGTTGCGATGCCAGCATCATAACGGCGCTGCGTTAGATCGAGCGCGCGTTCGCGCGTCTGCAAATCTTCCTGCGCGAGCGTCAGCAATTGCTGTGCTTCAATGAGATCAACCCAAGCGATCGAGGCTTGGCCGGCCACCGAGAGCCGCGCATCGCCTAAATCTTGGCGCGCTGCGTCTGCGCTTGAGTCCGCTGCAAGCGCGCGAGAGGTGAGGCGTCCCCAGAGATCGATCTCCCAGCTGGCGACGACGCTCGAAGTCATGAACTCGGTGCGGATGCGTTCGTCCGTGGCTGTCGGCGTTTCGGTTCGCGTCGCATCGGCGCCCACACTCAGGCTCGGCAAAAGATTGCCGCCGAACGATCCGCGCGCGCGCCAGCGCGAGGCGCGATAGCGCGCTTCGACCGCCTGAAGGTCAGGGCTACCCGCAAGCGCCTCGCGAGCCAGAACCGACATCTCGGGTGCGTTGAGGTCATCAAGCCATGTTGCCGCAGGGGAAGAAGCTAGTTCAGCAGCGCGCTCGGCGCCAATCGCGTCCGCCGCGACGTAGCTATCTGGCTCCGGCGGCAAGTTACGCCCCGCACACGACCCAGCCGCGGCCGCAAGGCCCAAGCCGATCAACAGACGTACCCCGTAAGCCATGTTCCCTCGCAGCACCCGCTCTACCCACCACCCTCTCGAAAGTCAATAAATGGATATTGAAAATCGATAAGGTTGGCCGGCGTTCAGCTAGGCGCATGTCCCCTTCTATGAGACTGGATGCCGGCGCCTCGCTGTTTGGATGCGGCCGCCGGCCAGTCACGACGAAACGACCGAATTTTACGCCCAACGACTGTGTTCTGATCCCAAGGACGGTCCGTAACGGCCATTTGCGACACTTCCGCTTCCTATCCCCGTTGCGCGACTCTCACGCCGCGGCCTAAGCCCGGTCGGCATGGCGACGCCCCAATTCAACGCAGCGCGCTGGCGCCTCGATCGTGTGCCGTTGGCGGCGTGGGGGGGCGTGGCTTTGGCCGTGCTGGCGGCGCTGATTGCGGTGGCCACCAGCCTTCAGGCGGCGCTCTTGACGATGCTCGCTGGCGCCGCTTGCTATTGGGCGGTGCGCGAGGCGCGCCGCTTCGTCATTACGCCGAATGCCGAAGGCACGGCTGCGGCGTTGGGGCTTGGCGAGCTCACGCCATTGATTGAAGCGCTCCCCGATCCAGCTCTTCTGATCGACGCGGAGGGGCGTATCGTGGGATCGAATGCGGCTGCGCGGCGCGAGATGCAATTCGAGGCCCGCGGCCAGTTCCTAACGTCGATCTTGCGCCATCCCGATGTGCTCGAAGCCGTGCAAGCAGCGGTGCGCGAAGGCGAGACGCGCGCGGTTGAATACGAAACAACGACACAGGTGGAGCGTCACACGCGGTGCTATGTGGCTCCGGTAAATTGGGGGCAGGCGCGTGCTGCAATGCTGGTTTTTCACGATCAAACCGCCAGAATTAGCACAGAGCGCATGCGCGCTGATTTCCTCGCAAACGCCAGCCATGAGCTGCGCACACCGCTCGCATCACTCACTTTGTTGATTGAAACGCTGGCTGGTCCCGCGCGTGACAGCGCGCAAGATCGCGACAGATTCCTCGCCATGATGCAGGTGCAGGCCGATCGGATGCGACGGCTCATTGATGACCTGCTTTCGCTTTCGCGTATCGAGCTGGACGAGCACGTGCCGCCGTCCGATCGCGCCGATCTTGCCGACGTTGCGCGCGAAGTAATCGACGCGCTGGCGCCGGTTGCAACGGAGCGGAATGTGCGCGTTCGGCTGGTCGCACCGTCTAATCCCGTGACGGTGGTCGGCGAGCGCTTTCAACTGGCGCAGGTGGTACAGAACCTGATCGACAACGCCTCCAAATACACGGCGTCGGGCGGCGAGGTCGTGGTCGAGGTCGCTGAGGGCGGCGACCGCGAAGAAACCGCCGCCATCGCGGGCCGGCGATGGGAACAAGCAAGCCGGGTGGCCATGCTAACCCCAACCGCGGCGGCCAACCTCTCATACGCGTACATCCGGGTCGAAGACGGCGGTCCCGGTATCCAGGCCCACTTCCTGCCGAGGCTGGCCGAGCGATTTTTTCGGGTCGAACGCGAACTGGGAAATGAGCGCGGCGGCACGGGGCTCGGCCTCGCCATTGTAAAGCATATCATCAACCGCCACCGGGGCGGTTTTCTCGTGGAAAGTCAGCCCGGACGGGGCTCAGCCTTTGTCGCCTATGTGGAATCGGCAGGGGAGGCCTGATGCGTCGCAGGGCTAATTTCACATCAGTGTCACGAAAGCCGCCTATGAGCGGGGCCAATAAAGAACGACTGAGTCTGCGGTCCCGATTGGCCGTTGGAAGGGGTTTAAGATGGAATTCTCTTCTGCCGGTTCGGAACGCGCTTCGCCCCCGCACAGCATGAGTGCGCCAATCGTCCGCGCCTCGGCTGGCTCCATCGTCGGCGCGCCGACGAAGATCAGCGCGCGCGACGTCAACGTGTTCTACGGTGACAAGCAAGCCCTGTTTGATGTCTCGATCGACATCCCAGATCGGGCCGTCACCGCCTTCATCGGCCCGTCGGGCTGCGGCAAGACCACGTTTTTGCGCTGCTTCAATCGCATGAACGATCTGATCGACAATGCGCGCGTCACTGGCTCGCTGCAGATCGAAGGCAAAGACGCTTACGCCAAGAACGTTGATCCGGTGGTGCTGCGCACCCGCGTCGGCATGGTTTTCCAAAAGCCAAATCCGTTTCCGAAATCGATCTACGACAACGTCGCGTACGGCCCGCGCATCCACGGCATGGCCAAGTCGAAGGCGGACATGGACGGCATCGTTGAGCAATCGCTGCGCCGCGCCGGTCTCTGGGAAGAAGTGAAGGATCGCTTGGCTCAACCGGGCACCAGCCTCTCGGGCGGTCAGCAGCAGCGCCTCGTCATCGCCCGTACCGTGGCGGTGAACCCCGACATTATCTTGATGGACGAGCCTTGCTCGGCGCTCGATCCGATCGCTACGGCGCGCATCGAAGAGCTGATCGACGAAATGCGCGAGAATTATTGCATCGTCATCGTCACGCACTCGATGGCGCAAGCGGCGCGCGTCTCACAAAAGACCGCCTTCTTCCACCTTGGCAAATTGGTGGAAACCGGCGCGACCGAGGAAATCTTCACCAATCCTCGCGATACGCGTACGCAAGACTATATCACGGGCAGGTTCGGCTAATCAGCCGCGCCGCAACCATCGGGCGACAATGGCTGAGCATACCGTAAAAGCGTTCACAGAAGAGCTCGACGCGCTGACTCAAGAGGTCGCGCGCATGGGTGGCTTGGCCGAAACCGCTGTCAATGACAGCCTTGCCGCCGTCGGGCGCCGCGATACTGAACTCGCGCAAGCTGTGATCCAGCGCGACGGCAAGATTGATCAAGCACAGCGCGATGTTGAAAAGCGCGCGATCAAGTTGTTCGCGCTGCGCCAGCCGATGGCGAGCGATCTGCGCGTTGTGCTCACGGCATGGCGCATCGCTGGCGAGCTGGAGCGCGTAGGCGACCTCGCCAAGAACATCGCCAAGCGTACGCTGATCCTAAACCAGGCCGAGCCGATCCAGCTCACGCGTTCTGTCGAGCGCATGGGCAAGATCGCCGCTTCTCACCTCAATCAAGTCCTCAACGCCTACGCCAATCGCGATGTTCAGGCTGCGGTCAATGTCTGGAACGCCGACGACAATATCGATGCACACTACAATTCGCTCTTCCGCGAATTGCTGACTTACATGATTGAAGACCCGCGCATGATCTCCTCGTGCGCACACTTGCTCTTTGTCGCCAAGAATCTGGAACGGATCGGCGATCACGGCACCAATATCGCCGAGTACATCCACTTCTTGGTGACGGGTGAGGAAATCGCGACGCAACGGCCGCGGGCCGATGCGGAGGCATCTGACTAGGATCGCTTGCGATGGCCAAAGCGCCGCATGTGCTGGTGGTAGAGGATGAGGCGGCTTTGGCCGATCTCCTCAAATACAATCTTGAGAAGGAAGGCTACCGCGTTTCCGTCGCCACTGATGGTGAAGAGGCGCTGCTTGCCGCGGAAGAAACGCCGCCGGATCTGGTTGTGCTGGACTGGATGCTGCCGAAAGCGCCCGGCATCGAAGTGTGCCGCCGGCTTCGCGCGCGCCAAGAAACCCGCAACACACCCATCGTGATGCTCACCGCGCGCACTGAAGAGGGCGATCGCATACGGGGTCTCGACATCGGCGCTGATGATTACATCACCAAGCCGTTCTCAATGAGCGAACTACTGGCGCGGTTGCGCGCTGTGATGCGGCGTATCCGGCCTGGTTTGGCTGAAGATCAGATTATTGCCGGCGACATCGTGATGGATCGCGTTTCTCACCGCGTGAAGCGTGGATCGCGTGAAGTGCATCTGGGGCCAACCGAGTTCAGAATTCTGGATCACTTGATGCAGCATCCTGGCCGCGTGTTCAGCCGCGAACAATTGCTTGATGCCGTTTGGGGTTCGGATGTGTATGTCGAGGCGCGCACGGTGGACGTGCATATCGGCCGACTGCGCAAAGCGCTGATGGTCGGTGACGAGACTGACCCCATCCGCACCGTGCGCAGCGCCGGCTACGCGCTGGACGTGGACGCTTAAGCTTTAGCCGACAGCCGGAGGCGCTCGACGCTGTTGCGGCGTCTGCTCCGTCTGAATGGTTTCGAGGTAAGCGACGATCGCGCGCACCTCACCCGCTTGAAGCGCTTCGTGCTCATGGCCAGCGCCAACGCTCAGCCCTTCAGCAAGCGCCTCTTCGAGATGCGCGACGGGATAGATCTGCGCAATTGTGCGAAATGCGGGCGCAGTCCGCGTGGCGCTAGACTCGCTTGCGCCCACCGCATGACACGAACTGCAGTTCGCTGCGACGAGCGATTGGCCCCGCTGCGCCAATGTTTGCCCAACCGGCTCTTGGCCTTGCGCTGCGCCGGCGAAAACTACAGCAGCGATCAAGAATGGCGCGAATGCACGCATTGATGGGCTCCTTTGGCGCATCAACGCGCAAGGCCCCGTTTAGGCTCCAATCTGCAGCGGCTCGATCAGATATTCGCGCGCGCAGAACTGACAGCGTGCATGAATTTTTCCATCGTCTTCAACGAGATCGCGCAGTTCCTCCGCAGGAAATTGGCGCATCACGCCTGTCAGGCGCTCCTCATTGCAGGTGCAACGATCTTCGAGCGCCGCGGGCGTATCCATGCGCGCGCCTTCTTCGTGGAAGAGGCGATAGAGCAACCGATCGGCAGGGAGTTCGGGGTCAACCAGTTCTTCGTCGCGCAGCGTCGCAAATAGGATCGAAGCCCGGTTCCAGTCTTCGCCGGTATCGCCGCGCGCGTGGTCGCCTGCGATCCGTTGCAGAAGAATGCCGCCTGCGCGCCATAGCGGTGGTTCATCGCCCGCGAACAATTGCCCGACGGCAAGCTTGATGCAGGTGTCGGTTTGTTCGCTGACCCTAAAATAGCTTTCAGCACACGCGGCCAATGTTGCGCCATCGAGTGGCACCACGCCTTGGTATGATGTCTTGTTGTCGCCCTGGTCGAGCGTCAGCACGAGCGTGCCAACGCCTAGCAATGCAGCCGGCGGCATCCGATTAGCTTCAAGCGCTTCCGCAGCGCCCTCAGCGAGCCGCGCGTAACCTCGCAAACCGCCGCCGACGCTGTACTCGGCGACGAGCAGCGTCACAGGCCCTTCGCCCTGCGCTTGCACGACAAGTCTGCCTTCGGCTTTCAGCAGGGATCCAACCAACGCTGCGAGCGCCAGCGCTTCTCCCAGCAGCATCGCCACGGGGCGAGGATAATCGTGGCGCCGCAGAATTGGGTCGAGCGCTTCGGCGCCGATGCGCACGGTGCGGCCCCGCACAGGGGCTTTATCAAGCCGGAAGGCGGCGACGATGTCGTCGGTGGCCGAGGATGTGTCAGTCGGGTCTGTCATGTGCGCGCATCAGATGGGGAGCGAGGGCGGGTTCGCCAAACCCCATCCGCTAAAGCTTGCCTAAGCACCAGAGCAGCACTGCTTTTTGCGCATGGATGCGGTTTTCCGCTTCATCCCACACGCCCGATTGCGGGCCGTCCATCACCGCGTCGGTGACTTCTTCGCCGCGGTGCGCCGGTAAGCAATGCAGGAACAGCGCATCCTTCGACGCCAACTGCATCATCTGCTCATTCACAGAAAATGGCGGAAACGCTGCCATGCGCGCGTCTTTATCGGTATCGCCCATCGACACCCAGGTGTCGGTGACAACGACATCAGCGCCAGAAATGGCGATGCGCGCATCCGTACCAACCTCAACATCGGCGCCAGCCGCTTTAGCTGCCGCGATTTCTTGACCGCGCGCCACATAGGCCGCGGGTGTCGCGATACGCAGCTTGAAATCGAGCTTCTCGGCTGCATGCACGAATGAGGTGCAGACGTTATTGCCGTCACCCAGCCAAGCGATGGTTTTGCCCGCGATATCGCCCATGCGTTCTTCGATTGTCACGATATCGGCGATGATCTGGCACGGGTGCGAGAGATCGGTGAGGCCGTTGATCACCGGCACGTCACTCGCCGCGGCGAAATCAACAACGTCCTGATGCGAATTGGCGCGGATCATCACAGCATCGACCATGCGCGAGAGTACGCGCGCAGTGTCCTCCACCGTCTCGCCACGCCCGAGTTGAGTGTCGTTCGCGTTCAGCACAATCGACGTGCCGCCGAGCTGATGCATGCCGATCTCGAACGAGACGCGCGTACGCGTCGAGTTCTTCTGGAAGATCATCGCCAGCGCGTAGCCATCGAGCGGCGCATCTTCGTCGCGCTTGGCTTTCGGCCAATCTAGCCGCGCCGCTTTGCGCGCGTGCGCTTCATCCAAAATCGCGCGCAGCTCTTCGGTGCTGAGCGACGAAATATCCAGGAAGTGGCGGACGTCTGGGATCACGCCCCAGCTTCCGCCATCTGCGCTGCGAGCACCGCGTCGATCGCGTCCACTGCGTGACGAATTTCTTCTTCGCTGATCACCAGCGGCGGGGCCATGCGCAGCACGTTGTCGCCCGCGACGCCGACAAGCACTTTGCGATCGCGCAACTTGCCCTGGATGGTCTTCGGATCGATCTTGAGCTTGAGGCCGCGCATCAGGCCTTTGCCGGTGACGGCGACGACGAGCTCAGGATGGCGGTCCTTCAAGCCTTCCAGCGCTTGCGTCAGGTGGTTCGACACTGTGTTCACGCGCTCGAGGAATTCCGGCTTCGAGATTTCATCGTAGCAGGCGTTGCCGACGGCCATCGCCAGTGGGTTGCCGCCGAACGTGGTGCCGTGCACGCCGCGCACCATGCCTTTGGCCGCTTCCTTGGTCGCGAGGAACGCGCCCATCGGGAAACCGCCGCCGACGCCTTTGGCCACAGCCATGATGTCCGGCGTGACGCCGCTCCATTGGTGCGCCCAGATTTTGCCGGTGCGGCTCGCGCCCGATTGCACTTCATCGAAGATCAGCAGCGCGCCGTTATCGTCAGCAAGCTTGCGCAGCGCGCGCAGGAAATCGTCAGGCACAGCGCGCACGCCGCCTTCGCCTTGCACCGGCTCGATGATGAAAGCCGCTGTCGTCGGGCCGACGAGTTTTTTCAGCGCTTCGAGGTCGCCGTACGGCGCCTGGATGTAACCGGGCAGGCGCGGGCCGAAACCGTCAATATAGCTTGCATTGCCCGAGGCGTTCACCGCCGCGTACGAGCGGCCGTGGAATGAGCCTTGGAAGCCGATAATGTCGATCTTTTCCGGGTGGCCGTTGGCGCTGTGATACTTGCGCGCTGTTTTCAGCGCGCCTTCGATCGCTTCGGTGCCCGAGTTGGTGAAGAACACGACGTCGGCGAATGAATCGCGCACGTACTTGGCGGCGAGCTCTTCCTGGCCCTTCACCTTGAACATGTTCGAGGTGTGCCAGAGCTTGCCGGCTTGCTCGGTCAACGCCTTCACCAGCACAGGCGGCGCGTGACCCAGAGCGTTCACGGCGATGCCGGCGATGCAGTCGAGATATTTGTCGCCCTTGTCGTCCCAAATCCAGCAGCCTTCGCCGCGCACGAAGCTTTGCTCCGGCGGCGAATAGACGGGAAGGATATGGCTTTCTGCAGCGGACATATGGGTTCTCGGTCTTTGGGGAAGGCGGGGTTTTGATCCGCGCCGCTTGCAAGGTCAAGCGCAGCGTATCATCACCTTTTCATGAGACGAGACCATTCCATTCCGCGCGGCGAACTGCATCGCCTGATCCATCAATCCGAGGTCCTGAAGGGCAATTCGCTCGGCGATCCGACCGAGCGTGAATTGCATGTCTGGACCCCGCCTGGTTGGACGCCGGCTGAGCAGCTGCCGCTTCTGGTCGATCTCACCGGCTATTGGGGCTCGGGGCTCGGGCACACCAGCTGGAAGCCGGATGCCGAGAACGTGCCGGAAAGGCTGGATCGGCTCGCTTCTGAGGGCATGGCGCGCGCGGTGGTGGCGTTCCCGGATTGCTTCACCAAGCTCTACGGCAACCAATATCTGAACAGCGAAGGCTCCGGCCGGTACGGCGATTATGTCTGTGACGAGATCGTTCCTTTCATAGAAGCGAAGTTCGCGTGCGGCGGGGCGGGCAAGCGCGGAGTGTTCGGCAAGTCCTCCGGTGGTTATGGCGCCGCGTGGCACGGCATGAATCGCAGCGACGTCTGGAGCGCTATCGCCATCAATTCCGGCGACATGGGTTTCGACACGCTTTTCATCCCGACTTTGTACGATGATTGCGATGCGCTGCGGCCGTTCGAGTATTCGATCGAGAAATGGATCAAGCACGTCGAAGCCAAGCCGAAGATGAAGGACAAGGATCGCATGATCCTGATGGATCTGGGGCAGGCGGCTTTTTACGACCCTGATCCCACGCAGTTCCGGAATATGCGTCTGCCGATGGATCCGCGTACTGGTGAACTTATTCCGGAGCGCTGGAATAATTGGATGAAGAACGATCCGGTCGTGATGTTCGATGCGCTGGGCGAAAATCTCCGTAAGTTGAAGCTCGTCTACATGGATTGCGGCTGGTCAGACCAATTCCGGATTCATTTTGGGATGCGCCGCTTTGCCAACAAGCTGAAGGCTGCCGGCATCGTGCACACTTACGAAGAATACGACGACGACCACTCCGGCGTCGATTATCGTATGGATGTGTTTTTGCCGTTGTTAGCGAAGACGCTTAGTTAGAGGCATTGCCCGGACCAGACGCAGCCCGCCGAAAAAAGCAGGGTTATCGCTACGAATACGAGGCAAGGACCTAGTATCACGGATACGCCGATGCCGAGCTTTTTGTCGCCCGCAAAGCACATCGGACCGATGACGCCAGAGATGGCCCCAACTGCTGAGAGATAAGCCCAGGCGCCCCATTGCTGGTCGTTGTTTATGCTTGTCAGAAAGAACGCGCTGATCGCGACAACCGATGAGACGATTAGTGTTTTCACTCCCAATTTGTTTGAATGCAGGCTGAGCAAAAGGCCAGTGAGCCAACCTGCCAAGGGCATGAGAACCAACGCATACAACTCTCAGCTCCTAAGCCGATAGCCGCTCTTCAGCAGCGCCCAGCAGGCCCAGCAAAGCGCGATGGTGATGGCCAGCGAGATGAGCGCGCCGGTCACCAACGGTGCGTCGTGCGAGCCGATGAAGCCGTAGCGGAATCCGTCGATCAGGAAGAACACTGGATTGTAGTGAGAGAGCGTGCGGAACGGCTCGGGCAGAATGTCGGTGGAGTAGAAGGTGCCGGAGAGAAACGTCAGCGGCACGACGATGAAGTTCGTGACCGCGGCGATGTGATCGAACTTGTCGGCCCAGATGCCGCCGATCAAGCCGACAGCGCCGAACATGATCGAGGCGACGACGCCGTAATACAGAGCCGCCAGCGGCTCAGCCGGCGTGATGTTGGCGAGCCATGACACCGCGAGCAAACTCGCAGCGCCGACGAGAATGCCGCGTGCGGCGGCGCCGACGATGAACGCGACCGTGAGTTCGAACGCGGAAAGCGGTGGCATTAGGAAGTCGACCGAATTGCCTTGCACCTTGGCGATGACGATCGAGGACGACGCGTTCTGAAATGCGTTTGAGAGGATCGACATCATCACGAGGCCGGCGGCGAGGCCGTCAGCATAAGCGCGCTCGGTGCCCGGCCAGGGGCCGCCGCGCAGCACCAGGCCAAACACCATCATGAACAGCAGTGTCTGCACGAGCGGCGCGAACACCGTCTGCATGCCGACTTTGAGGAAGCGCTTGATCTCGCGCTCGGTGAGCGTCTTCAGCCCAAGCCAGTTCACCGCCCCATAGCGACGGGAGGTGAGCTGCGGCGGCGGCGCGACTTGGGTGTCCATAACGAGAACGGGCCTTTCATAAAATCTTAACGGTTGTAAGCGCCCGTTAACCATACCGGGCGGGCTAAGCGCCGGTGGCAGCACAGATAATGTGTGTCGGGTCGAAGGAGCAGCCCTTGAGTTGCCTGTTAGCAAATCATTACCGAATTGGGGATATCTCTACATCATATGGTGTATCCCCAATGAGTCGACCGCAACAGATTGACTTTCGTTCGCCAAAGGAGCGAGTGTGCATGGTCCTTGTCAGATACGGGCAAGGCCACGGGCCAAGGGGGCTTGATCATGTGGACTGAAGATCGCGTAGCTACGCTGCGCAAGCTATGGGCTGAAGGCTTGTCCGCCAGCCAAATTGCGAAACAACTGGGCGGGGTCACCCGCAACGCCGTTATCGGCAAGGTCCACCGTCTGGGCCTGGCTGGACGGGCGACGCCTTCACGGCCGGCAAAGCGCCCGGTCCGGCAGGCCCGTCCGCGCATCGTCGGCCCGACCGCGCCGCGCCTGCGGATGCCGTCGAGCCTGCCGTCGGTGGTCATTCCGGAGCTCGAACCGGTCCGGTTCGAGGACGGCAAGACCGCCAGCGTGCTCACGCTGAATGAGAGCATGTGCAAATATCCGATCGGCGATCCGACCGACCCGGCCTTCGCGTTCTGCGGCCGTGGTTCTGCCGGCGGCCCGTACTGCGCTGACCATGCGCGTCTGGCCTATCAGCCGAGCCAAGCCAAGAAGCGCCGCGCCAGCCATCCGGACGAACTCCGGCGGATGCTGCGCCTCTCGGCGATGTAATCGGACTATCCCAAGAGTGACTGAAGCGCCGCGGCGAATGGGCCGCGGCGTTTTTGTTTTTGCGCGCAAGGCGCGCGTCATCCTTGTTGGCTTGCGCCGGAAAAGTGGAGAGCGGGACGCGATGGGTCTCGTCTCGTTAGTGCGCTGCGTGAACAGCGCGGAATAGACGCGATCCATCGCGTCCCATGATCAATTTCTACCGGCTTGGCGCGAGGAGGTCTTTCACTCCCGTGGCTCAGCGCCGGCAGCGTGCAGGCTGTCTTGTTCGTTGACAGTCCCCGGTTTCTCTTCCCGTCGTTTCCGCCTTATCAGGGCTTTCCCTCGGGCTTCAGCGTGTGCGGATGGTCTCGCTCACACTTCACGCTCAATCATATCGCTCGTCGCATTGGGTCGAACATTGGCCAACTGCCCTCCAGCGGAGCGATGCGTGGATGATAGGCGCGATTTGAACTCGGTCGGATCTGTGCGGCTCTATCCCCGTATTTTCCAACGGCCGCAGCGCAGCGGACAGCGGGGACCTAGGTGCCTCGTGCGGCGTGTTTTGCCCCTGGGCCCCGGCTCAGCGCGGCTTCGCCGCTTGGCCGGGAAGCGTGTGGTGTGACAGGCAATGACCGCATCTGGCTCTTAGCGGACGCCCCCGCTTGATCCTCCCGCGAGGATCGCGCAATGCTGTCGTGTCAACAGTCGCGGCCCTAAGAGGCCGAAATTCAAATGACCGCCAACACCGCATACGACGCACTCATGGATGAGATTTGCGTGGGCCTTGGTTTCTGTGGCTGCATCAAAGACGGCAAGCCGCTCCACGTTGCCCAATTCATCCCGTCGAAAGGGCCCGTCACAGCAGATCAGTTCGCCGAGTGGGTCTTCCTCGCAGACGACATGAATCCCAACTCTGAACCCAAGCGATGGGAAAACCTCAAAGACAAGATCAAGTTCGCTTTCGTCCGCCATTTGGGCGCGGAATTGGTGGACGCAAAGTTGCTCAAGTGGAGCGACGGTAAACCCGATGCACCCAGGTTGGAAACCGGGCCAGTGTTCAGGAAATTCGAAGTGTGGCGGCGCTTATCTCCCGAGCGGGCAGTTCGCTACAATTGCATTCAGCACGTTCAGACGGGCGAGTTTCGCGTCTGCACAGCGGATTTCGTGGAGGCGAGTGGCGCGCTCGATCAAGACCAAGCGCGCTATTTCGTGGAAGCGTTCTTAGCCACTGATAGGAGCGATCCCGAGCCGCAAGATTGGTTCGGCTCGCTTGAAGCCGCTATCGCGGCACATGAACAAGCGTTCGAGAATTAGAACCGCCTCCGGCGAAAAACGGACGGGCGCTCACTTCATCTCCCGATCGATCAGCACCGCTAGAAAAAGCGCCGTCCCACCGTGGGCTGTCCAGCCATGCGACGTGCCGCGTTGGATGACGATTTGGCCGGGCTTTAGGCGGGTTTCGGTGTTGTCGAGGATGAGCGAGGCTTCGCCGGAGATGAGGCAAATGATGTCGATCGAGTCCGTCTGGTGCATCGCCGGGTGGCGATCTTGATCGCGTAAGTGATCTTCGGCTTCGAAGTCCGCGAAACGTTGGCGCACTGCGCCTTTAATTATCTCGACCGGCACGCCGTCCGGTGTTGGCGCGATGGCGAACCAGCGCACTTTGACGTGGCCCGACGCGGGCGAGAGCACGGGTTTGGTTTCGCCGCGATCGCGCGCGTCTTTCGGATCGAGTGGCTCGCCCAAAGCTTCGTGCCAAATCTCGAACAGGCCGCCGAGGTTGGGATCGCCGATTTCGCCGGATGGCGGGCCATCAACAATGATCAGAGAGCGCCCGTCAGCGTCATCGCCGGTGATGACGCGGCGCATCGCTTCTTTGAGATCGCTCAAGCTTAGTTCACCAGCTTGGCGTTGTGCGGGCTGTCGAGTGCGAACAGCGGCACGTTGATGTCGAACGCTTCGCCATTGCCGACGCGCTGCATCGAATACGCGCCCAGCATCACGCCTGACGGCGCAGCCAACGGCGCAGCGCTGGTGTAGCGAAAGCTTTCGCCAGGCGGGATAACCGGCTGCTGGCCGATGACGCCTTCGCCGCGCACTTCCTGCGTCAGCCCATTTTCATCGGTGATCCGCCAGAAGCGCGAGATCAGTTTTACCGGGTCCCCGGTGCGGTTTTCGATTTCGATCGTGTAGGACCAGACGAACCGGCCCTCGGTCGGTTTGGATTCGTCCGCCATGAAGGCGGGTTCGACCCGCACCACCATGCCCGCTGTTTCTTGCTCGTACATGGGCTCATCCTACTCCGCCTCGAGCGCTGGACAAAGCGCCCGATGCAAGCCAGCAAGGACCCGGATTAGGGGAAATTCGAGGCGAAAGTGACGGCAACGCACGGAGTTCTGTCGGATACTGAGATCAAGCGCGCGATCAAGCAGGGCTGGATCGCCGCCGATACGCCGTTTCTGGACGATCAGATCCAGCCTGCCAGCATCGACCTCAGGCTCGGCGAAACCGCCTATCGCTTGCGCGCCAGCTTTCTGCCCGGCGCTGGCGCAAAGGTTCAGGACCGGCTCGATGGCGAGCTGGTGATGCACAAAATCGATTTGACGCAAGGCGCGGTGCTCGAGACCGGGTGCGTTTATCTTGTACAAGTGCAAGAGGAGCTGGCGTTGCCGGCGCACATGCATGGCGCCGCCAATCCGAAAAGCTCGACCGGGCGCGTCGATGTTTTTACGCGGCTGATCACGGACGGCGCGCAATCGTTCGATCAGATTCCGATGGGCTATCATGGGCCGATGTGGGCCGAGATCAGCCCGTGCACGTTCTCGGTTTTGGTGCGCACTGGCACGCGCCTCAGCCAAGTGCGTTTGCGCCGTGGGCCGCCGCATCCCAAGCGGGAGATCGATTTCACGATGGATCTGACGATGAAGGGGCCGGTTGGCTTTCGCGCCAAGCGTCATTCCGGCGTCGTCGATCTCGATCGGATCGGCGGCTACGATCCGCGCGATTTTTGGGAGCCGCTCGACGCACGCAAAGGCCGCGTCGTGCTGGAGCCGGGGCAGTTTTATATTTTTGCGTCGAAGGAAAACGTCGTCATTCCCGCTGACGAAGCAGCGGAGATGGCGCCGATCCGGCCAGAGCTCGGTGAGTTTCGCGCGCACTATGCTGGCTTCTTCGATCCCGGTTTCGGCATCGCGCCGAATGAAGGGCGCGCCGTGCTGGAGGTGCGTTCGCGCGATGTGCCGTTCATCGTTGAGGACGGCCAGCCGGTGGGAAAACTCGTGTTCGAGCCGATGTCGGGGCCGGTTGAGCGGCTCTATGGCGAGGCGGGCTCGAGCTACCAAGGGCAGGGCCTAAAGCTCTCCAAGCACTTCGCCCCCTGGCGCTGAGCGCCAAAACGTCAAACAGCTCGGTGATTATATACGTGCTTGACCCAGCCGAATAACCTGCTACAAAGGGGTATGCTCAAGCAATTCTCTTCCATCTTTGAACTGTTCGCGGCGTTCCCGGACGAGCAAAGCGCCATCGATCACCTCCGGGCGATCCGCTGGCGCAAGGGCGCGTACTGCCCCCACTGCGGCGGCACCCGCATCATGCATTTCAAAGACAACCGGACGCACAAGTGCAGCGATTGCCGCCAGCGCTTCTCCATCAAGGTCGGCACGATTTTCGAGGACACGAAGCTTCCGCTTCGCAAGTGGTTCGCCGCGATCTGGCTGATTACCAACCACCCGAAAGGCATCGCCAGCACGCAACTGGCCACCGAGCTGGGCATCACGCAGAAGAGCGCTTGGTTTGTGCTGCATCGCCTGCGCTACGCCGCTCGCACGAAGAGTTTTGCCCGCCCTTTAGCCGGTAGCGTGGAATGCGATGAGACTCTGGTGGGCGGCCGGGAGGCCAATAAACACAAGAGAAAACGCAATTCACGCGCGAAGGGCGCAAGCTCGAAAACTATCGTGATGGGCATTCTGGAGCGCAATGGCGAACTGCGCGCCAAGGTCGTTCCTGATTTGAAGGCCAAGACGCTCCAAGCGGAAGTCCGCGCCAACGTCGAGCCCGGCGCCAACGTGATGACGGACCAACTGAACAGTTACGTCGGCTTGCGCGCTGACTACGTTCACCAGTCGGTCAATCACTGGAAGGAAGAGTTCGTTCGCGGCGACGTGCATGTGAACGGAATCGAGGGCGTGTGGAGCCTGTTCAAGCGCCAGTACCACGGCACGCACCACTGGATTTCGCCGAAGCACATGGACGCCTATGTCGGCGAATTGTGCTACCGCTGGAATCGGCGCGAACTGGCGCCCGGCGAGCGCGTCAATGCCTTGCTGGCGCAGGCTGAGGGCCGTTTGACTTACAAGGCATTGATCGCATGACCGGCAGAAAGCGCGGCGAGTATGAAGAGCCGTTGAGCTTGGACCTAGACGCGGACGAAGCGCTGGAGCGCTTCGCGCAAACAGACCCTGCCGAAGCCGACGCACTGGCGAAGGATGCGGACGCAGGGCAGTTCTCGGAAGAAGCATCCCACGACACAGGCGACAGGCTCTTGCCGTATGTCGGCAAGAACGGCGTTGAAGTGAGCCTGGTGATCCAAGGCGAGACCTTTTGGGCTTCGCAAGGACAGATGGCGGAGATGTTTGGCATCAGCCGTTCAGGCGTGACCCGGCACATATCCCGCATCGTTTCGGATGGCGAACTATCTGAGGAGGGGAATGTACATAAAATGTACATCAGCCCCGCCACCGGCCGCGCTGTGAAACTCTACAGCCTGAACATGATGATCTCAGTCGGATACCGCGTCGAATCCAAACAAGGTACGTTGTTCCGTATCTGGGCGACGGATAAGCTCGTGGAGTACCTGACTAAGGGCTTTGTGATTGACGCGCCCCGGCTCAAAGAGCCGGACGCTTTTGATCGCGTGCAGGAACTGCGCGAAATCATCCGTGACATTCGCGCGGCTGAGGCAAACATCTACGCAGAGCTGCGACGAATCTGCGCCTTGTGCGCTGACTATGATCCCGCCTCCGACGAGGCCCGGCACTTCTACGCAAATATGCAGGCCAAGCTTTACTGGGCCGTCGTTTCCTACACGCCCTCAATGGTGTTGATGGAGCGCGCCGACGCCGAGCAGCCGAACATGGGTTTGCAAAATTGGCCAAAGGAAAACATCCGGCAAGAGGATGCGGTTGTCGCCAAGAATTACCTCGCCGGCGCCGAGCTTGAAGAACTGAACCGTTTGACCACGATCCTGCTCGATATCTTCGATGACCAATTGAAGATTGGAAAGCTGACGTTGATGGCGGAAGCGACCGCGTTGCTGGACGCGCAGCTTGCCAACTTGAACCGCGCCGTTCTCAAGGGCGGCGGCAAGGCCAAGGCAGACGACGCAAAGGCACACGCCAAGGCGGAGTACAAGAAATTCGACGAGCGCCGCCGCGCACTGCGCGCCCGCGAGCGGCAGGCTGAATTGGTGGAACTGAAGGAAACCGCAAAGTCCTTGCCGAAGCCGAAAAAGAAATGATCGTCTTTCGGCTCCTGGGCGCCCTTAGCGCAGGCGGCGCGATCTACGCTGTGCTGGCCGCTCTAGTCGTGGGCTTCGTGGGGTGGCTGGCGCTGCGCCAGAACCGGATGCGGCTGCAATATATGATCACGGCGCTCACGTTCGCGGGAACGCTGGCGGTGCTGTTCATGGACGAGATGGGCGGCGCGATCTACTTGGCGCTCGGCAGAGACGATCCAACGAACATCGCTCTCCCGACCATGTATGCGATCACGGCGGCGGCGATCTTGATCGGCGGCGCGATAGGCTGGTTTGCGCAAAAGCGCTGGGTGCTGGCGCTGGCGTTGATTGGGTTTGCGCTGGGCTACGCGCTCCTTTTCACCGCGATGGTTGGCGGCATCTAGCCGCCGATTGGCGCAGTCGCTCGCCGTTCATCTGTCTTAACGCCGGATTCATAAATCAGACCCAGTCTGACCGTGCGGCACCCGCCGTCTCTTTCCCATCCCGCTCCCTGCCAGTTGGCGCGGAGCGCAGGGGCGCTCCGAAGCCCGCCGGGATTTCCCCGGCGAACTAAGGAGACTAGAGATGGTAGGACTTGTCTGTGCATGGCCAAAAGGCGTTCACGTACGCAACTACGTGCGCTTTCGGCGCGGTAAATGGGAGCACGTTAGTGCTCACTGCCGTTCACTTCCGACTTCGTAACCCGACTTCGTAATGCATGTCTGACTTGGACGGCGGGTGTCCGCACCCATTCTCATCAAAACCAGGCTACCACCCACCCCGACTCGCGCGGGGTTTAGGGCGGAAGGCCCGTGTAGCGTAGCGCAAAAAGATTCCAACGGGTTAACGCGAAAATCCCCTAGGTCACACTCGTATATAGTCGCCAACAGCTCAGTCATTTAGACAAAGGACAGCGTCCTTTGGGAAAAGAGGCGCGTCTTTTTGGAAAAGGTGCTTGACATTCCGGGTCTGGATATGACAAATACCCTTGTCACTTAGACAAAGGAGTTTGCCATGAAACCTTCACTGACGGCCCGATTGGCCACCTTACTCATCGCCGCGCTGCTGTTCGCACCGGTCGCGGCCTCCACCCTCAACCAAGCCGCCCAGATCGTCGCCTGATCTGGCCGCCACAGATTTTAGAAAGGTCGCTCCGATGACGCAGAAACGCTCTTCCGCCGCTTCCAGTGGCTATGGCGTGCTTACCCTGGGTGTGGCCGGTGCGCTGCTCGCAGCGACCGGCGTTCCAGAACCAGAATCCCTTGCTCAATTGCAGTCCTGGGGGCTGCCCGAAGCGGCCGCGCGCGCGACGCTTTATGTGGCGCCGGTGGTGGTGATCCTTGCGGCAGTCGTGCTTGGACGCATTGTTGGGCGCGGACGCTCGAGCACCGTGCGTTGGAGCATCTACGCAGTGTTCGGCGGAGTCGCCGGTTTCATCACGGCGTTCTGCCTAGAGCTCTTTGCCGGCGTGCCTGGTCTGATCGAGCGCATCGCGGGCCCCCTGGCGGAGGCCACGGTGCTGGACGCCTTCCTCTGGATCCTATCGGCCTACTGCATCTTCATCGGATTGATGCTGACCGGCATCTCGATATTCGGACGCCCTGCCATGACTGCGATGCAGCTGGAAGAGGTTGATCCCGAGTGCCTCGAAGTGCGCCGCGCTGAGCGCGCTGTGTTCGGCTGGAGCGCGCTTGGAATGGCGGCGTTGGGCCTTGCATGCGGCGCTCTTGCTGTGGCGCGCCAGGCTGGCGTTGACGCCCGGTTGACGCCCATCGCTATTGCTCTCGCTGCCGGTCTGTTGAGCGCAATCGCCAATTACGTGCTGTGGCGCGGCTTCGACGAAATGCAGCGCCGCAATGTCGTCAACGGGTACGCCGTCTCGGCTGTGGTGGTGACGCTCGCCGCTTTCGTCTGGGCGGTTCTGCAATCGGCTGCGCTGGCGCCTGCGCTCGACGCCACCGGCGTGTTCCTCGCGCTCATCTTCATCCAGATCTGCGCCACCACGTACGTCACGTCGAAAGCGATGGGCGACATGAGCTTGGTGGGGAAACCCGCATGAGAAATCGCCTGCGTGTGCTCCGCGCCGAGCGCGAATGGAGCCAGGCCGATCTCGCCGAGAAGCTCGGCGCCTCGCGCCAAACCGTCAACGCTATCGAGACTGGCCGCTACGACCCGTCGCTGCCGCTCGCATTCAAGATTGCGCGACTGTTCGCGCTGCACATCGAGGAAATTTTCTTTGATGATGTCGCTGAAGCAGCTGCGGAATGAAGTTCAATAAGAAGGGAAGAAGGTGGAAGAGATGTTTTGGAAAGACAAAAACAGTGTGCGCCACGGCGCTAAAGGGGATGTCCACATGATCCGGAAAATGATTGCGGTTTGCGCCGCGTTTGCGCTCACGGCCTGCGCCTCAAGCGCAACCGAACAGGCGGCGGCGACAGAGTTCCCGCCAGGGCCGGCGTTGTATGTTGTGCGTGATGCGGACTCGACCATGTATTTGTTCGGCACGCTGCACCTTCGGCGCCCGGGCGTGGCGTGGGGCGGAGCGCGGGCTCAAGCCGGCCTCGCTGAAGCCAGCGAAGTGTGGACCGAGCTCGAAATCTCGCCGAACACAGATGCGCAGATGCAAGGTTTGGTCGGTCGCTATGGCATGGCTGAGTCTGGCCGGCCGTTCTCCAGCTATTTCAGCGCCGAAGAAAACGCGCGGATAGGTGCGACGGCGCAACGCCTTGGCCTGCAGCCGCAAATGATCGAGGCGATGAAGCCTTGGCTCGTTGGGCTCACGTTTCAGATCGTGCAGATGATGCAAGCCGGATACGATCCTGCCGCCGGCGCCGATCGCCAGATCGACACTTACGCCGATGCGAACGGCAAGACGGCGCGCTGGTTCGAGACAGCCGAAGAGCAAATCTCGATGCTGGCGGGCATGAGCCCCGATGTGCAGCGTCAGATGGTGCTTGAAGCCGTTGATGAAGCGGATGCGGGCGCTGCTTTGATGGAGCGTATGGCGACTGCCTGGGAGACGGGTGATCTGGCCACGCTGGAACAGCTCGTCATTACCGACATGCGGGCTGAGTATCCGGAGTTCTATCAGGTGCTGATCGCCGATCGGAATGATCGCTGGGTCACGACGCTTCGCCAAGAACTACAAGGCTCTGGTGTGGACTTCGTCGCCGTCGGCGCTGGCCACGTGATTGGTGAAGATGGCCTCGTCGCGCAATTGCGCGCGCTGGGCTACACTGTCGAGCGCGTGGAATAGACCTAAAACGTACCAGTTAGCGTAAGCACTTGGCGCGGCGTGATGTCAGAGCGTTGGCTCGAAACATCCCGTCGCGCCACTTTGCGCCGGTGCCGCATCGTGTTGAGCGCCGCACGCACGAAGCGTTCCAAATCGCTGCGCCGTTCGCGCTTTGCGACTTTGCGATCCGTCTTCCACATCTGAACGTAGTCCGATTGCTGCACCGGCTTTTGCACCAGCGGCACAGGCTCGCCGACCTTCCGGGTTAGCACCAGCAAATGCATCTGATCGCGGCTGGTGATGTCAACGCGGGCGCCGACATCGCGCGGCGCCTTTACTTCGTACCAGACGTCAGGGGTGCTGGCCGGCGCGCCGAACACGCGCGTGCCTTCATAGCCGCGCTCGGGCGCATAGACCTGGTAAAACAGCTCCGGCGAGAATTGGTAGAAGCCGTGGCCGACATAATTGTTGCTCGGCAGAACGTGCAGGATGTGCGCGCCGGGCGCGCAAAGCGCCGCGATGTTATCCAGCGCCACCGGCACGTTGAACACATGCTCCAGCGTGCCGAAATCCAGCACCACTGAGTAGTGCTCGTTCGAGAGCAGCGGCGTGTTCATGTCGTGCACGATGTCGGCCTGTTCGTAATCCGATGCGTCCATCGATTTTACGATCTCGGCGCCGAAGGCGACGCGCAGCAGCTCCTCGCAATAGCCCTCCATCGAACCATCGCTGGCGCGGGCGGCGAGGTCGGCGCGGTTGCGCTTGCGGAAGAAGGTTTCGAGGTCGTCTGTCGAGACGTTGAGGCGGTGACGGCCAATCGTCATGACGCGTGAAAAGTCAGCGCCGCTCGACCGCGCAAGCGCCATCAAGCCCAACGCGCCCGCGTCCACGCCCATAAATCCCCCCTCGGTGCCTGCTTCTTTTGTGGCCAGACATTGGCATAGCGGCGGGCGCGTCGCTAGCCGGGGGGCGAGCCTCAGCCCGGCAATATCAGCTTGGCGCTGAAGCCTTTGGGGGAGCGGTTGGCCAGCACCAATTGGCCAGCGTGCGCTTCGGCGATCGCTTGGGCGATGGCGAGACCGAGGCCCGCGCCGTTGGTGCTGGACGTGCGCGCCGTGTCGGCCCGGAAGAAGGGCTCGGAGAGTTTTGCGAGTTGATCTGCCGGTACGCCTGGGCCGTCGTCGAGGATTTCCACCACGGCCTCGTTCGCCGCCCCGCGGTAGACGCGCATCACGCCGCCGCCGCCATACTTGCCAGCGTTCTCCGCGAGATTGCGAAGCGCGCGTGCGATCTCGCTTGGCCGGCACTCGGCCATGACGGCTTCGTTCGCCTCGGCGCGAATGTTTATGCCCATGTCCTGCAACTCGCCGCACAGAGTGCGCGCAATCTCCGCTAGGTCGACGCGCACGCGTGTCTCTTCGCTGGCGCCTGCGCGGGCGAGGGCCAGCGCTTGCTCCGTGAGCTGCTCCATCTCTTCCACTGACGCGAGCAGGCGCTGGCGCGCCGCGTCGTCCTCGATCAGCTCCGCGCGCAGCCGGATCGCGGTGATCGGCGTGCGCAAATCGTGGGACAGCGCCCACAGCATTTGACGCTGGCGGCTGAGTTGCCGCCCTAGTCGTTCCGCCATGGCGTTGAACGCCGTCGATGCGCGTCGCACATCTTCCGGCCCGCTCACCGGGGCGGCGACATTGGATTGCCCGGCGCCGAGCGCGCGCGCTGCGTTGGCGAGATCGGCCAGCGGCCTGCCAATTTGGCGCGAGATCAGGGCCGCGCCGATGCCGACGATGATTACTGAAGCCAGCGCGCCTACCAGGACGCTGAGCGGCGCCGGGCGCGGCCCTGGCAAGCGCGCGCGTGCATTGAGCCAGGCGCCATTGTCGATCTCGACCGAAATGGTCACTTCCGTTGCGCGCACCGTCGGCGCATCGTCCGGGCCGCGACGCGGCAGTACGTTTTCTCTATCAAATCGAGCGCGGTCGCGCGCTTCGCGCCAACGACGGGAAGGGGCGTCAATCGTGCGTGACTGCGCTCGCACATCACTGCCCGCCAGCCGCTCCTCGATGCCGCGCGCAATTCGCCCTGCAGGGCCGGCGACGGCGCTTTGTTCGACCTCGGGCGTCGCGCTGACGTTAAAGCGCGTGTTGAAGTCGCGGATCGACTCCGCCACGATCGTGCGCCGCGGCGCTGGCATCTCGCGCAGCCGCTCCACGGCATAAGCGACGCGATCTGCCACGCCCATTTCCGCCGCGCGCCGCAAGGCGGCGCCGCGCTCGTTCGCGTAGATCGCAAACGCGATCGTGTAGGAGATGATGACCGCGACCACGGTGACGAGCACCATTCGTCCAGTCAGCGTGTTGAGCGGATTGAACCTCACGCTTTTTCTACCGGGGCCGTGAACACATAGCCGCCGCCCCACACGGTCTTGATCAGTTTGGGCGTGCGCGCATCGACTTCGATCTTGCGCCTCAGGCGGCTGACTTGCGTATCGACCGCGCGGTCGAACACGTCCGAGCCGCGGTCGAACGCCAGATCGAGCAATTGTTCGCGCGAGAGCACGACTTTCGGCCGCTGTAGGAATGTGAGGAGCAGGCGATATTCGCCAGTGGAGAGTTCGTGGCTTGCTCCGTCATCGTCGACCAATTCGCGCTCGGCCAGTTTTAATGTCCAGCGGTCGAAGCGCATCGCATCGCCCGTGGGCGCCTCCGCGCTTGGCGGCAGCGCATTCGTACGCCGCAACACTGCGTCGATGCGGGCGAGCAATTCACGCGGATTGAACGGCTTCACGACGTAATCGTCGGCGCCAACTTCGAGGCCGATGATGCGATCGATCTCTTCAGCCCGCGCTGACAGCAGGATCACCGGAATCTGGTTGGTCTCGCGGATGTGACGGGCAAGCGAGAGGCCGTCCTCGCCCGGCATCATGATGTCGAGAATAACGAGGTCGATGCGGTTTTCCTTGATCGCCTTGCGGGCGGTCTCGGCGCTCTCGACGGCTGTCGCGCGACGGCCGTTCTTTTTCAAGAATTGGGCGAGCGACTCGCGGATCTCGCGGTGGTCGTCAACGACCAAGATATGGGGGGCCTCCTGCGTCATGGTCATTTAAGTGCGCCGGGACGCGTCAAAAATCTACTCAACACCCGTGCCGGACTTGTGCCAAACCTTGGCGCCGCGCAATGCTCGACACACTTAGGCAAGAACAAGGGGCGCTTTGCCTTGAGGCCGCCCAGATCGGCACGCCTCTAGGCGGCGAAGAATAGGGGACATTTGGATGAGCTTGAGGATTTCGCTTGCTTTGGCGGCCGCAATATTGGCGCTGGTTGGTTGCGCGAGCAGTGGTTCCAGGCCGCGCGCTGCCGAGCCTGTTCGAGCGCTGATGTCCGCCGATGCTTTGATGTTCGTGAGCTTTGATGCCGACGGCGATCTTTCGGTGACCACGGCGGAAATCGATGCGGGTCTGCAACGCGAGTTCACGCGGGGCGATGCGAACGGTGATGGCAATATGCAGCCGATCGAGTTCCAGAACTGGGCTAATGCTGTGCTCGGCGGCGGTCAGCTGGGGCCGTATCGCTTGGACTTTGACCGCAACGTCGACAACGTCATTACGCGCGAAGAGTTTGACACTGAAATTCGCGCGCGCGTGGGTGATTACGACAGCGATGAAAACGGCGTGCTTTCACGTACGGAGTTCATTCGCTTGATCGGGCAGGCGCGTCCGCCGCGTCAGCAGATTGAACCGCGTCCGCGTGCGCCCTGACACGTTTCGGCGCAACTGCGGTCAGTGCTGAAAAACCCACGACACAGATTAACTCTAAGCTTCTTCTCATCGGACGGCGCTCTCCCTCCCCCCAGGAGCGTCGGGCCGGGGCCTCGCGGCTCTCCCTCCCGCGGGCCGAAATGATAGCGGTCGGCGCTGCTCCCTCGGCGCCGGCCGCTTTTTTTGTCTGCGTCTCCGACAAACTTTGACGCAACCGCGACCAACGGGCGCAACAGCAGCCCGGTAGAAGCGCACTCTGGCCGAAGCGTTTGGGCGGCCTATGGAGCACTCACACATGCGGAAAATCGTTCTGGCTGCGGCAGGGTTCGCGGCGTTGGCCGGCGCGGCGGGTTTGGCAGTGGCGCAAACAGCGCCCGCGCACGGACCTGAGCGCGGCGTCTCGCGCTTGTTCGAAGCGGACAGCAACAATGACGGCGTACTGACGCGTCAAGAATTCGACGCCTCGCGCACTACGCACTTCGCGCGGCTCGACGCCGATAACAATGGCCAGCTTTCACGCGAAGAAATGCGTGCGATGCGCGGCGAACGTGGTGGACGCGGCCATCGCGGCGGTGGTCATCAATTGACCCGCGCCGATGCAAACAGCGACGGGAACATCACGCGCGATGAATTCCTCGCGCGCCCGATCGCTATGTTCGATCGCCTCGATGCCGACAATAACGGTGTCATCTCCGCGGACGAGCAACCGCAGCGCCGTGAACGCGGCGATCGTCAAGCGCGCGGCGAACGCCGTGAGCGTCCGAACTTCGACGCGAACAGCGATCGCCAAATCTCCAGCGCGGAGTTTGCATCGATGGGCGCGCAAATGTTCGAGCGCCTCGATGCGAACAGTGACGGTCGTGTGACACGCGCCGAAGCGGAAGCGGCCCGTCCGCAACGCGGTGGCCGGAACTAAACCCAATGAAAGCGCAGCCGGAGCGAACCTTCACGCTCCGGCTGCGCCATTTTGGGAGAAGGGGCTTGCCGCGGGCGTTTCCCCGGCCAAGTGAGGATGCAGTATGCTCGCCGGATTAAAGCAGAAAGCACAGGACATCTGGTCCAAACGTCCCGGGCTTTTGCGCGGGCGGAACTTGTTCTTTGTGCTCGGCGGGCTGGTGGTGCTGCTGATTGGCTGGAACATTTTCACCGGCGGTGAAGATGAAGATCCGTATCGCACTGCTCAAGTCGATACAGGCGCGATCACGCGCGTTGTAAGCGCAACCGGCACGTTGCAGCCGTTGGTTTCGGCCAATGTAGGGTCCACCGTGTCTGGGCCCGTGATTGAAGTGCTGGTCGATTTCAATAGTCAGGTCACAGCCGGTCAAGTTCTGGCGCGTCTCGATCCAACGCCGTTTCAGCAGCGGATCACGCAAGCGCAGGCGCAGTTGGCGCAGCAGCAAGCGCAGCTCGCCGTCGCGCAATCGGATTACACGCGGTATCAATTGCTGCAGCAACGCGGCTTTGCCTCTGAGCAATTGATGGCGCAGCAACGCGCGGCGCGGGATACGGCGCGCGCGGCGGTGGCGTCAGCGGCCGCGCAAGTGGCGACCGCACGCACCGATTTGGAGCGCAGCGTGATCCGCTCGCCCATCGCCGGCGTTGTCGTTGATCGTCAAGTCAATGTCGGCCAGCCGGTCGCTTCCAGCCTGCAAGCTGCGACACTGTTCGTTATCGCGCAGGATTTGGCGCGCCTGCAGGCCAACATCACCGTTGACGAGGCTGACATCGGCGAAGTCAGCGAAGGCCAAATCGTGCGCTTTACTGTCGATGCGTTTCCCGATCGCGACTTCGAGGGCCGCGTCAGCCAAGTGCGTCAGCAGGGCGTCGCTGAGTCCGGGGTGGTTAGCTACACGGTCGTGGTCGAGGCCGATAATCCAGGGCGGCAATTGCTGCCCGGCATGACGGCGAATGCAGAGATCGTGCTGGAGCAACGCGAAAATGTTTTGCGTGTGCCGAACAACGCGTTGCGCTTCCGTCCGGCTGACGAAGAACTCGTCGCGCGGGGCCAAGAGCTTATGTCCGGCGGAGGCCGTCGCGGCGGCGCCGGGGAAGCGCAAGCGCAAACGCGCGGCGAAGGCCGTGGCCAAGGCGAACGTCCGCAGGGTGCGCGCCAGGGTGGCGGGCGTGGCGTTGGCCAACTCGCCGAAGCACTTGAGCTGACCGAAGCGCAGCAGACGCGTGCGCGGCAATTGTTTGAAACTGCGATGGCGTCGTCGCCGCGCGGCGAAGGCGGTGGCAATCGCCGCGCCGCGATGCGGCAAATGCGCGAACAAGTCATCCGCGAGCTTGAGCCGACATTCACGGCGCGCCAACGTGAGCTGCTCGCGCAAATGCGTGCTGGCGCGGGGCCCCGCCAAGAGGTGCGCCAGCAAGCCGTCATCTGGGTGCTGCGTAACAACCGGCCTGAGCCGGTGCTCATTGAGATCGGCGTAGCGGATAACGCTTACACGCTCGTGCACAGCGGCCTGCAGGAAGGTGATGCCGTCATCATCGGCGGCGGCCCGCGTGCGGAAGCGCAAAGCGCGAGCCCGTTCGGCGGCGGTGGCGGTCGCGGCGGCGGAGGCCCACCGGGCGGCGCCCGCATCAGGGGCACGTAATGGCGGCCCTGATCAGCGCGCAAAAGCTCACCAAGCACTATCGCATGGGCGATGAGACCGTGCATGCGCTCGACGGTGTCAGCTTCGATGTGGCGCGCGGGGACTATTGCGCGATCGTTGGCCCGTCCGGCTCTGGCAAGTCGACGATGATGAACATTATCGGCGGCCTGGATACGCCAACCGAAGGCCGCATCGTTATCGATGGCAACGATATCGGTGAGATGAGCGACGAGAACCTTGCTGTCTTTCGCAATCGCACCATCGGCTTCGTGTTTCAGAGCTTCAACTTGCTGCCGCGCATGACCGCGCTCGAAAACGTCGAGCTGCCGATGATCTATGGCGGCGTCCCGCCTGCCGAACGGCGCGAACGCGCAGCGGCATTGCTTACGCGCGTCGGCCTCGGCCAGCGCATGGATCACCGGCCGACACAACTTTCCGGCGGACAGCAGCAACGCGTCGCCATCGCCCGCGCGCTCGCGGGCCAGCCGCCGCTGATCTTGGCGGACGAGCCCACCGGCGCGCTCGACACCAATACCGGCATCGAAATTCTCGCCTTGTTTCGAGAACTGAACCGCGAGGGCGTCACGATCGTAATTGTCACGCACGATCACGAGGTTGCCGCCGCCACCAGGCGCACCATCGAGATGCGTGACGGCCACATCGTCAGCGACAAAGCCAACGATCGGAGCGCCCGCCATGATGCGCACGTCTGACCTCATCGCCAGCGCCGCCAACGCGCTGCGCTCTAACCCGATGCGCTCGGCGCTGACGGCGCTTGGCGTGATCATCGGCGTGGCGTCCGTCGTCGCGATGGTCGCGCTGGGGTCTGGCGCGCAGGCGCAAGTGGAGCGCTCGATCGCATCGCTCGGGTCGAACCTGCTGATCGTTGTCCCTGGCGCCCAGCGCGGCGGCGGCGGTGTGCGCGCGCAGGCCGGGGCAGGCGGCGGCTGGGATTCGCTCACCATTGATGACGCAGCGGCTATCGCGCAGGTCGAGAACGTCGCTGTCGTCGCGCCGTCACAACGGGCGCGTACGCAGGTCGTCGCCAATGGCCTCAACTGGAATCCGCAGGTCGAAGGGGTGACGCCGTCCTATCTCGAAGCGCGCGATTGGCAGATCGCCCAGGGGCGCATGTTCGATGAGACCGAGGAGCGTCAAGCGCGCCGCGTCATCGTTCTCGGCGCAACGGTGGCCGATCAACTTTTCCCTAACGTTGAGCCCGTCGGTCAGATGCTGCGCATGGCCGGCGGCAATTACGAAGTGATTGGCGTGCTCGAATCTAAAGGCCAATCGGGTCTCGGCACTGACCAGGACGATATCGTCCTTGCGCCTTTGACAACCGTCAAACGCCGCATCTCCGGCCGCCGTGGCCGCGGCGACACTGTCAGTCAGATATCGGTGAAGGCCGTTTCCGAGGACGCGTTGACGCTTGTCCAGGAGGACGTCGAAACGCTGCTGCGCCAGCGCCATCGCACGCGGGAAGGCGAGGACGACTTCACGGTTCAGAATTTGAGCTCGATCTCGGAAACCGCCGCGCAGACCACACAGGTCTTCACATATCTTTTGGGGGGAATCTCAGCCGTTTCGCTGCTTGTCGGCGGTATAGGCATCATGAACATCATGCTGGTGAGCGTAACTGAACGCACGCGTGAGATCGGTTTGCGAAAGGCTTTAGGCGCCCGTCAATCAGATATTCTTCACCAATTTGGCTTGGAAGCGGTGACGCTATCCGTTGCTGGTGGGATCATTGGCCTCATTATCGGAGTGCTTGGCGCTTGGTTAATGACGTCTTTGTTTACGTTGCCCTTGGTAATATCGGTATGGCACGCAGCGGTCGCGATTGGCTTCTCGGCTTTTGTCGGTCTCACGTTCGGCGCATATCCAGCTTGGCGCGCCGCACAGCTCGATCCGATCGAAGCGCTGCGGCGGGAATGAGGAAGAAGTTCTCATGCGTTTGGTAATTGTTTCTCTGGCCGCTCTGATCGCGGCGACATCGCCGGTCTCGGCAGAGACATTGGCGGAGTCGATGGTCTCGGCCGTGGAGTCGAACCCGACACTCGCCGCGCAGCGCCAGCGTCTGAACGCGACGCGCGAAGCGTTGCCGCAAGCGCTTGCTGCTGCGCTGCCACAAATTTCGATCTCCGCAGGCGCGAGCGCCAGTGATCGCGATTCCGACAACATCGCCCTCGAAGGCGATCGCGGCGAGACGTGGTCGACCAACGCCAACGTTTCGCAGCTCCTGTTCGGCTCCGGCCGTGTTCTCGCATCCACGCGCGCCGCACGCGCGCAGATTGCGGGCGCTGTCGCTGACTACGAACTTGCACAGCAAACACTGTTGCTTGATGTGACGCGCGCCTACGCCGACGTACGCCAGGCGCAAGCCGTCGTCGCTGCGCGCGAAACCACGGTGTCGAACCTGTCTCGTCTGCTTGAATACGCGCAGGCGCAGTTCGATGCGGGTGTCGTCACGCGCACTGATGTCGCGCAGTCGCAAGCGCGATTTGCGCAAGCACGTACGCAGCTGGTGCAAGCGCAAGGCGCGTTGGCTGCATCGGTCCAAGCCTATCAACGCTTGGTCGGCCGACCGCCTTCAAACCTGATCGCGCCGCCGCCAGCAACGGGCCTGCCGCCGGATCTTGGCGCCGCGCTCGACCTTTCGGTTGAGAACAGCCCGGTGTTGATCGGCGCCCAAGCCGATACGCGTCTTGCTGACGCCAATGTCGACTCCGCCGCCGCGCAAGGCCGCGCCAATGTCTCGCTCGAAGCCGGCTACGGGATGGGCGCGGACTTCAACGACGATACTTCCGAAACAAGCACCGATAGCGTTGGCGTGCGTGTGTCGATCCCGCTCTTCCAAGGGGGCGCGATCCGCTCGCGCACCCGTGCGCAGCGTGCGTTGCGCTCGGCGTCGAACCTCGATCTCGCGTCAGCGCAGCGCAATGTGCAGGAAAGCGTCACCAATGCTTGGACGGGCCTCGCTAGCGCCCGCGCTGCGGTGGATTCCGCGCGAGAGCAAGTGGAGGCGGCTGAGCTCGCGTATGAGGGCGTGACGCTCGAGCAGGAAACGGGTCTACGCTCCACCGTCGAAGTGCTGGACCAGGAAGCCGATCTGCTGACGGCGCGACTCTCACTGGCGCAAGCCGAACGTGATCTGGTTGTCGCCGAGCGGCAAATGCTGGCGTCCGTTGGCGTGCTGAGCGTGCCGACCGGCGGCGGCGTCGTTCTCGAACAAGACGACGATCTGCGCGGCCGTTAAGCGAGACTGGAGCGGGCGGCGGGAATCGAACCCGCACGAGAAGCTTGGGAAGCTTCCAGGCTACCACTACATCACGCCCGCGCTGGCCCCTCCTACCCAATTTCGTGCGCCGCGCCTAGGGTGGGGCGTCGCGGAGGGTGCGTGAAGCTGACGCTCAGAAGCCTTGGCGGGGCGGGGACCGTCACCGGGTCGAAGCATCTGATCGATGCGGACGGCACACGTGTACTCATCGATTGCGGGTTGTTTCAGGGTTTGAAGCATCTTCGCGAGCGGAACTGGGAGTCCCTCGCTGTGCCGCCGGAGTCGATTGACGCGGTTGTCCTAACCCACGCCCATCTCGATCATTCCGGATATCTGCCAAAGTTGGTGCGCGAAGGCTTTCGCGGCACGGCGCACTGCACAGCCGCCACGGCAGATCTCTGCAACATTCTTCTCAAAGACAGCGCCCAGATCGCTGAGAAGGACGCCGCTTACGCAAACCGCAAAGGGTTCTCCAAGCACACGCCTGCGCTGCCGCTCTACACAATGCGCGACGCTGAGCGGGCGTTGAAGCATCTGAAGCCAATTCCTTTCGGCAGCGAGTTCGAGATCGCGCGCGATGTGGGGCTCAAGTTTCGCCGCGCTGGACACATCCTCGGCGCCGCAACCGCGGAGATTAAGGTCGGCGGGACAACGATTGTGTTTTCGGGCGATCTCGGCCGCTACGATGACCCAGTTATGCCCGATCCAGTCAGCGTGGCGCATGCCGATTACATCGTGGTGGAGTCCACCTACGGCGACCGCACGCATGCAAAGACTGATCCAATGGAGGCGCTTGGCGACACGATCGAGCGCACGGTCCGGCGCGGCGGGACCGTTGTTATTCCTGCGTTCGCCGTCGGCCGCGTGCAGAGCTTGCTGCATCACCTTTGGCTCTTGAAACGTGCAGGCCGTTTGGCGGCGACGCCCATTTTCCTTGACAGTCCGATGGCGATCAGCGCCACGGATCTGCTGCGTGCGCATCCAGAAGATCACAGGTTGGATGTGGAGGCCATTGAGGGCTCGTGCGGTGTTGCCAGCTACGCAAGGGACGTGGAGGCGTCGAAGGCGATCACGGCGAACGCAATGCCTAAGGTGGTGATCGCGGGCAGCGGCATGGCGACGGGCGGACGCGTTCTGCATCACATTCGCACGTTCGCTCCCGATCCGCGCAGCACGATTTTGTTCGCGGGATATCAGGCGCTCGGCACCCGCGGCGCGCGGCTTTTGGCGGGAGAGACCGAACTCAAGATGTTCGGCGAATGGATTCCAGTACGCGCCGAAATCGCAAATCTCCCGGAGCTTTCTGCGCACGCTGATGCAGATGAGATCATGAGGTGGCTCTCGGGTTTCGAGAATCCGCCGCGGCGCTTGTTTATCGTTCATGGCGAGCCGGCCGCGTCTGAGGCGTTGCGGACACGTGTCGAACGTGAACTCAGTTGGTCAGCTAGCGTGGTCGATCCGCTGCGCAGCTACGAACTCTCTTGAGATCACGCCGGCCGCGGTAGACGCAGCGTGGCACGCAAGCCGCCGAGCGGGCTTTGGCTCAACTGAATATCGCCGCCATGGCTGCGCGCCACGTCGCGCGCGATCGCGAGCCCGAGGCCGACGCCCTTTTGGTTGCGAGAGCGCGTGGCGTCGAGGCGTGAGAACGGGCGGAAGGCCTCTTCGTAAAGCTCCTCCGGTATGCCGCCGCCATTGTCGTCAACGCAGACAAGCACCGCATCCGCTTCGCCTTTGACGCTCACCAACACCCGGTCGCCATGCGCCGCAGCGTTATCGATCAGGTTCGCGAGCAGGCGCTTCAGGGCGCGTCCACGTCCGGGTGTCGCCGCCTCGCCGCTGGTCTCGACGCTAATCTCAGCGCCGCCAGCGCGCGATGCATCTGCCGCGACTTCTCGCGCCATCGCGGCGAGGTCGACGCTCTCCGGCGCCTCTTCGGCCAAGCCCTTCGCAAACGTGAGGTACTCGTCGAGCGTTTCCTCCATGTCCGCGAGATCGCGCTTTGCGTCTTCGATTTCGGGCGAGGGCGGCATGAGTGCGAACTGCAGTTTGAGGCGTGTGAGCGGTGTACGCAGATCGTGGCTGACGCCGGCCAGTAATTGCGAACGTTGTTCGATGTGGCGCGATATACGCTCGCGCATGGCGAAGAAGGCATTGGTGGCGCCGCGGACTTCCCGCGCGCCGCGCACACGAAAGCGTCCTGTGTCCTCGCCGCGACCGAACTGCTCCATCGCATCGGCCAGCAATTCGATCGGCCGCACCTGATTGCGGATAAAGATCACCGACACGATGATGAGAAAGAGCGTCGCGCCAGAAATCCAGAACACGAAGAGTGGGCCCGAACGCGCCTGCAGGCGATCGCGGAAGGCTTTGAGCTGCAGGATGCCGCGCGGTGTTTCCACGCGGATGATCACCTGCGGGCCAGGGCAGGTGGAATCGTAGAAAACGTCGCGGCCAATGTCTTGCGTGAGCGCCCGCAGGAAGTGGCGATCGAGCGTCGAGCCCCATGGCCGGCAGCGCGGAATCTCCAATTCGGCGTTAGGCTCCAGTTCGACTTCGAGCCGCAGCGGCCGCAGCGCGAGTGCTTGCAGATCGGCCAAATTTTCTGGCGATGGCTCGCGTTCATAGAGTTGAATGATGAGCGCGACATCGGCCGCAACGCCTTGGCTCATGCGCTTCGACGTCGCTTGCCAGTGGTCGTCCAGAAAGACGAGCGTGATGATCAGCTGTAGCAGGGCGGCTGGCGCCACGATGATCAGCAGCGTGCGCCAGTAGAGGCCCTTCGGCATGATGTCGCGGAAGCGAAACTTCGGCTGCGTCTCCATCAATCAGCCGCCAGCTTGTAGCCAACGCCGCGCACCGTCTGCAGATAGATCGGCGCGCGTGGATCGGCTTCCGTTTTCCGCCTAAGGCGCGTCACTTGCACATCGACGGAGCGCTCAAGCCCGGCGCCTGTGCGCTTGGCCAATTCTTCACGGCTCACCACGTCGCCTGGCCGCGCCGCCAGTACGCGCAGCAACGCCACTTCAGCTTCTGTCAGACGGACCAACGCGCCTTCGCGCGAAAGCTCGCCGCGCGCTGTGTTGAAGCTGAACGGGCCGAACTTCACCAGCTCCGGCGCTTCGCCGCGATTGGCGATCGTGCGGCGCAGGATGGCGTTGATGCGCAATGCGAGCTCCGCCGGCTCGAACGGTTTTGGCACGTAATCGTCGGCGCCTATGGAAAGCCCGCGGATGCGATCCTCGGCTAGACCGCGCGCTGTGAGCAGCACAATCGGCACCTTCGATGTCCGCCGTACGCTCTCCGCCAGTGAGAAGCCGTCCTCCACCGGCATCATGACGTCGAGGATCAGCAGATCGAAATCCATGCTCTCCAGGAGCTTGCGCGCGCCCGCAGCATCTCCCGCCGCCGAGACCCGCGCGCCCGCCTGGGTGAGGTAGCGCTTCAGCAGTTCGCGGATGCGGTCGTCATCGTCCACCAGCAGGAGGTGTGGCGGGCGGTCGAGGGCGTCGAAGGCGGGTGCGGCCGTCATGTGCCCGCCCGCTGCTCGTCACGCGGCGAAGCCGATAATTTTGCCCGCGAAAGGCGATTATCTAGGGTAGGCTTTGCCGGCATGGCTCGGAGTTGGTTGACAGGCATGTCGCTCGACACAGAATATCCTCAAAAACCTACCCCGAAGCGGAATAGACCTTCCCACTCGGCCGCTGGCTCGGCAAGAGCGGATCATAGCAGGAGCAAGGCATGGCGCAGCCCTTCCACGATCGCGATGGCTGGATTTGGATGGACGGCGAATTCATCCCGCATCGCGACGCGCGCGTCCACGTGCTGACCCACGCCATGCACTACGCCTCATCCGTGTTCGAGGGCGAGCGCGCTTATGACGGTGTGATCTTCAAGAGCAAAGAGCACAGCGAACGGCTGCACAATTCAGCGCGCATCCTCGGCTTCAAAGTGCCGTACAGCGCCGAAGAGATCGATCGCGCTAAGGCCGAGCTGATCGCGAAGCAAAGCATGCCGAATTGCTATGTGCGCGCCGTCGCTTGGCGCGGCTCGGAGCAGATGGGTGTTTCCGCAAAGCGCGATGACGTCCATGTCGCGATCGCGGCATGGGAGTGGGGCGATTACTTTGCCGACAAGATGAAGGGCATCCGGCTGATGATCGCGCCGTGGCGCCGTCCGGCGCCCGACACCGCGCCCGCCAATTCGAAAGCCGCCGGCCTCTACATGATCTGCACGCTCTCGCGTCATGCCGCGACCGACGCTGGCTTCGATGATGCGATGATGTTCGACTGGCGCGGCCAAATCGCTGAAGGCACCGGCGCCAACATCTTCTTCGTCCGTGACGGCGTGCTGCATACGCCGACACCGGATTGCTTCTTGAACGGCATCACGCGCCAGACAGTGATCAAGATGGCGCGCCAGCGCGGTATTGAAGTTGTCGAGCGCGCGATTTGGCCGAATGAGTTGGCGAGTTTCAGCGAGTGCTTCCTCACTGGATCGGCAGCGGAAATTACGCCGGTGCGTGAAATCGCAGGGCTTGGCTTCAAGCCGGCTGTAATGACGGAGCAATTGCTGAACGACTTTGCCGCGCTTACGCGCCGGAAAAACGTCGCCGCTGCTTAGGTTCCAAGCGTTTCTGCGGAACCAAAGGCTTATGGCTCCGTTACCGGTCGAGCTTTTCGACCGGAGGGACGTCCATGGTCGCGTACAGATTTGATCCCGATTACACGACAACGGGGCGCCACTACGCGCATCCGCTGATCCAATGGTCCAGCATCGCCGCGGGCGCCGTAGCAGCGATAGCGGTCGGATTTTTGCTGAATATGGTTGGGCTCGCTATCGGCGCTTCCGCGTTCAATCCCTACGAGATCAACGGGCAAGATGAAGCCATCAGCATTGGCGGCGGGCTCTACGTCATCTTCGCGCAACTCGTCGCGTTTCAGGTCGGCGCTTACGTTGCCGCCCGTGGCGCACGCTTTCCCGATCATTTCGGCGGATTGCTGACGGGCTTTCTCGTTTGGGCCTTGGCGGTCTTCGTTGCAGTTCTGCTGGCCGGCTTCGCTGCGGGCGCTACCGCGAGCGGCGATGCAATTCCTTCGGGTGTGGCCGAGACGATCGGCGAACTTAGCGACGCGACTGACGGCCAAGGCGCCAACGCCTCCGATCTTGCAACAGCTGAAGACACTGCGGACGCACTCGCCGCGATCGCGTGGTGGACGGTCGGCGCGCTCTCGCTTGGTCTCGCCGGCGCCGTCTCCGGCGGATGGCTCGGTTCACATCACCCGAAGTGGGAAGGCCGCCCGCGCCTCGAAGACGGCGTGCCGTATCAAACGACGCCGCGCGTCTGAGGAGAATGCATCATGGAAGAAATGGGCAAAGGTTGCATTCTGATGGCGCTCGGCATTCCGCTGCCGATCATCATCCTGCTCTTTCTGTTCGGCGTACTGAATTAAGCGCGATTAGCCTGATCCAACAATCACCCAGGTGAGATCGACGCTGCCGGTTACGCCTGTGCCGAGGATTGTGAAGCCGTTCATGGTCCAGACGGCGACGAGGCCGTCGTCGTTGCGCCAGAGGATATCGTCTTTGCCGTCGGCGTTGTAATCGCCGACGTCGGCGACGCTCCAAGTAGTGCCGACGCCGCCGATGACGCCGCTTGAGAGCGTGGTTGCGCCATCCATGTGCCAGATCGCCATCAGCCCGTCGTCGCGCTGCCACAAGATGTCGGCGCGGCCGTCGCCGTTGAAGTCGCCGGCGCCGGCGATCTGCCATTCATTGCCC